>ERZ761592.96-NODE-96-length-46245-cov-7.205932_pt1 | contig 46245 bp, 39 predicted proteins | sample MGYA00433095_ERZ761592 | MGnify/ENA primary metagenome ERZ761592 (study PRJEB28899, sample SAMN03785554) | bioreactor sludge metagenome | biome: EBPR Sludge; feature: EBPR Bioreactor; material: 0.22µm filtered reactor supernatant | place: Saint Lucia: Queensland... | reverse complement strand
GCCGGGACGGGTCGCGGTTGGGCCGCGCGTGGTACGACCTCGCGCTGCTGCAGTTGCGTCTGCGGCGTTACCCGCAGGCTATTTTTGCCCTGCAGGCGGCTGCAGCGGCGCAGCCGGAAAGGCTCGCGGCTGCCTGCCGCGCGCTGGAGCGTGTGGCAAAGCGTTGTCGCAGCGACTTCGGTGCTGCCTGCTGCAGCGTCGTGAGTCCATCTGTGGCGCCTCTGATCGCTGCCGTTCCTCCCTCCGGCTGAGGGCAGCTCGTTTCCAGCCGCCGGGCTGTGGTGACGCGCCGGCTGCCGTCTGCATGGTGCGCCGCGCCTTCGCCCTGCCGCGTGCGAGGTCTCGTCGGACGCGCTTTCGCGACGCGGTGCGCAGGAAGTCTCAGACGTTGGGGACGATCACCCGTATCCGGGTGCCGCCGCCCTTCCGGCTGCTGACCTGCAGCGTACCGCCGAGGGACAGGACGCGTTCGCGCATTCCGAGCAGACCGAAGCCGGCGTGTGCCGCATCCATCTCCATGCCGACGCCATCGTCGCGGACCACCAGCCGCAGCAACTCGCCCTCTGCCGACCACCTGTTGCCCAGGATCAGTCGTACGCGGTGGGCCGCAGCATGGCGGGCGATGTTGCTCAGGCACTCCTGGACGACGCGATAGAGCGTCACCCGGAGCTGCTTTCCTTCGCAGACGAGGTTCGACGGAAGAGAAGCCTGCCACTCGATTTCCGGATGCTGCTGCCCCCAGCTGTCGATCAGGCTGGCCAGTGCCTCGGCAATTCCGGCAGCGTCGAGAACACTCGGATGCAGGCCCTCCATCAGTCGGTGCGACACCTCGTAGATGGCATGTGCCGAACCGTCGATTGCCTCGGCGCTGCGCCGGATCGCTTCCGGGTCGCAGCGGTCGTTGCGCTGCAGCGCGCCGGCAAAGGCCCGAATTGCCGTCAGGTGCTGTGACAATTCATCATGCAACTCGCGGGCGAGGTCGGCGCGCTCACGTTCCTGCAGCGCGATCAATCGTCGCACCAGGCGCGTGTTTTCGTCGAGGAGGGCCTGTGTGGCCTTCTCGGAGTGTTTCCGCTCGGTGATGTCCTGCACCGTGCCGATCAGGCGCAGCGGCTGGCCATCCGCCGCGCACTCGAGTTCGCCGAGGCCGTGCAGCCAGCGGATGGCACCGTCACGTGGGCGAATGATTCGGTACTCGCAGTCGAAGATTCCCCTGTCGCGGACTGTCAGTCGGACGTGGTCAAGGACCTTCTGGCGATCGTCGGCATGCACCATCTGCAGCCAGGCGTCGGTCGTGTGCTCGTGCTCCAGGCCGACACCGAGGATTCGCTCGAGCATCGGGCTGCCAAGCCATTTCCCGGAAGCGAGGTCGGCCGTGTAGCTGCCCAGGCGACCCACCTCCTGGGCGCGCTGCAAGGCCTGTTCGCCTGCCTTGATCGGCGTGACGTCGGTGACCTCCACGAAAAAGCCCTGCACTTGGCCATTGACCACATCGGGGATGTAGCGCGCGAACGAGTGGCGCAGCGCGCGGCCATCGGGCGAAGGGATGGCCCGTTCAAACTGTTGCGCACTGCCGCACAGCACCGCCTCGATATAGGGCGCATTGAGGCGGTATCGTTCGTCACCGATCACTTCCCGGATGTGCTTGCCCGGAATCGTCGCCGGGTCGATGCCGAACCAGTCGCGGTAGGCATGGTTCGCGAAGCGGTTGCGCAGCCCGCAGTCCCAGTAGCCAATCATCGACGGCAGACCGTTCACAATCGTTGCCAAGTCGGGCTGCCGGTTCTGGTGGTGGTCGACGGCGGCCACTGTACGCTCGCGTCGGCCGAGCGGACGATGACGGACCACGGCTCCGCCACGCGGCGCCGGCAACGGTTCCACGCGGCATTCGCACCAGCGCTCGCCGCCGGGTGCGTCACAGGGATACTCCAGGGCGAACCAGGTCTGTCGCCCGGCCAGCACCTCTTCCAGACCCTGCAGGGCAGCCGCGGCCAGGACGTCGCCTCCCGCTGCCCGTCGCACCGCGGCCAGGTAGTCGATGCCGCGACCGTCAGCGAGCTCGGGGCTGGCGCCGTTGCCATGGGCAAAGTCCCGCCACGCCTGATTGACGCTGAGGATCACTCCTCGCTCGTCGAGCACGGCGATCGAGTCGGCATGACCGTCGGCGAGCGAGCTGGCGGGCTGCATCGTTCTCATCATGGGCGCATTATTGCCGAGACGCGGCACAATATCGAGCTGCCTGCGCTACCGAGCTGCCCGCGCTTCGTGCCGGCGACCGGGAATTTTTCCCGCCTTGTCCGGGACTCCTGCCCCTTGAGGCGGCGCTGCTGACAGTACAGGATGCACGACGAGTGGTGGCTGTGCGTGCGCTGACTGGACAACCTGTGCGAGATGAAGGTGGGTGGATGAGCAGCAGCTCTGACGCAAGCAGGAACGAATCGTGCTCCGCGACCGCGGCCGGCGCACTCGCGATGGCTATGCCCTTGGGTGCAGCAGGCGGTCGCCCGTGGGTCTCGCCGCAGCGCGGCAGGCACGTACCGGCGAAGGCCAACTTCGATGTTGCCGGCTGGCTCGCCGCCGACACCGCCAGGGGCATCGCCATCATCGACGCGGGCTGGCGCATCGTTCGCATCAACCAGGCCTTTACCCGGATTACCGGCTATGGCGCCGTGGAATCGCTTGGCCGCGACGCAGCTCTCCTGTTCTCACCAGCGGACGATGCGGGCATTCATCGCTGTGTCCGCTCATCGATGGCAGCGCGCGGTTACTGGCAAGGCGAGGTGTGGAGCCGGCGCAGCGACGGCTGCGCGTATCCGCTGTGGCTGGCGATCAGCCGCGTCGATGGCGAAGGCATGCCGATGCATTATGTCGCGAGCTTCGTCGACATCACGTGGCACAAGGAGACGCAGGCAAGGATGCTGCATCTGGCCCACCGTGATCCGTTGACCGGGCTGGCCAACCGCAGCCTGCTGGAAGAACGGGTCAGGCATGACCTCGCACGTGCTCATCGCGGCCGCGAGTCGCTGGCCCTGATGTTCATCGATCTCGACCGCTTCAAGGGCATCAACGACGTCCTCGGGCACCGAGTGGGCGATGCGCTCCTGATACAGGTGGCGAAGCGCCTGCAGGGCGCCATGCGCGATGGCGATACGGTTGCGCGGCTGGGTGGTGACGAGTTCATCGTCGTCCTGCCGAACACCGATGCCGATGGCGCCGCGCATGTGGCAGCGAAGCTGCTCGATACGGCGACAGCGCCCTATCGTATCGGGCGACATGAACTGCTGTGCACGATGTCGCTCGGGATCGCGATGTATCCGGCGGACGGAAACAGCTTCGCCAGCCTGTCAATGTGTGCGGATGCCGCGATGTACCGCGCCAAGCAGGGCGGGCCGCACCACTATCGTTTCTTTACGACGGAGATGCAGCGACATGCGGCGCGGGCCGCGATGATCGAGAACGAGCTGCGCTCGGCGCTCGACAACGGCCAGCTGTGCCTGCACTACCAGTCGCAGGTTGGCCTTGCCGACAAGCGCCTGTACGCAGCCGAGGCGCTGCTGCGCTGGCAACATCCGGTGCTCGGAGTGGTGTCCGCGGGCGAGCTGATCACCATTGCCGAGGGCTGCGGCCTCATCCTCGAGCTCGATGAATGGGTGCTGCGAGCCGCGGTCCGGCAACTGCGACTCTGGCGGCAGGCGCGTTTGCCGCCGCTGCGCGTCACCGTCAACCTGTCCGCGGTCGAGTTCCGGCAGGCCGGCCTCGCAGATCTGGTGGGCCGGATTCTTGTCCAGGAGGATTTGCCGCCACCCTTTCTGGAACTGGAGTTCAGGGAGCACATGCTGATGGGTCAGCCATCGGTGGCGCTGGAAACGGTCGACAGGTTGCGCGCGCTGGGGGTGAGGATGTCGATCGACGGATTCGGCAGCGGGCGTTCTTCGCTCGGTTGCCTCAGGCGACTGCGCGTGCACCAGTTGAAGATCGATCGTTCGCTGGTTGCCGGTGTGATCAGCGACGCGGACGACGCGACAGTTGTCGCCGCAACGATCGGCATGGCGCATGCGATCGACCTGCAGACGGTTGCCGTGGGTGTCGAAAACGAAGCGCAAAGGGCTTTTCTGCAGCGTAGCGGGTGCCAGCAGGCGCAGGGCCACCTGTTCAGCCAGCCCTTGCCGCCCGCGTGCTTCGAATCCTGCATGCGCCAGCTCGGCCCGCATGTCGTACCGATCGGCAAGCGCCTGGCACAGTCCGGAAGACGCGGTTGAACCTCGTCGCAGAGCTGTGTCGAGCGTGGGCTTAGACCGTTTCGTCAGGTCTTCCGTGACTTTCTTCACCGTCGACCTGTGCCGTCCGACGGGAAAATGAAGGTACAGACTGAACGTACCGACCTGCGGCGACGCCAGCGCGGCTGCAGTGGCAGGTGCGCGGCGCATGTCGTCGCCCATGCTCGAGTGGACGGACTTGCTGCTGCTGCCGCATGTTCAGTCGGTGTGTTGGTCGGCTTGGCGGGCAGCGGCTGGGGGTGACGCGGCTGCTGGCTCGCGGCGAGCGGGGTGCGCGTGCTGCCGGACGGGGGCAGCCGGCGACTGAGCGGGAAAGGGGTTGCAGATGGAACATTGCAGACACGAGCGGCCTGATCTTCGGGATCCGTTGGCCGCTTTCGTCGCCAGCGCATGTGCGGGTGACACGGCGGCGATGCGGCTACAGGTGGCCGGCGGCCTCGACGTCAACGGCTACGATCAACTGGGCGACACCATTCTGCAGCACGTGATCACCGCCCTTGAGCCGTGTCCCGCGTTGCGGCGCCATCAGGCGATCAGCGAGCTGCTGCAGCTTGGCGCCGATCCGGGCGCGGTCGGTCGCGATGGTGCCAGCCCGCTGTTCCAGGCAGCAATGAACATGGACAGCGGTCTGCTGCGCATTCTGCTCGACGCCGGCGCCGACCCCAACGCCATGCTGCGCATCCTCGCCGGTGCCGGTCGCGGTTCGCCTGCAGCCGGTGCCGACCGCCGGTGCGAGCAGTCCCTTTACGACTGGGCCAAGTTTGCCTACTGCTACGAGGTGTGGCGCGGCGGATTGCCCGGGCAGGTCGGTCAGAGCGACAGCCAAAGCGAAGAGGACTGGCTCGAGTACGTCGATCGCCTCGCCCTCCGCCACGGCAAGCGAAGGCCCGACCACCTGCGCCTGCTGCGGGAGCGCGGCGCCCTGCGGCTGGCCGAACTGCGTCAGCGGGCGGAGGCCGGGCGGACGCCGCCGCCGGCCGATCGGTACGGCGGCGTGGCCGGGCGGCGCCGCGACGACCGCCTTGCTGGCGCGCGGCGTCTTTTTGACGGCTTGCCGCTTCCCGTCGCCTGAGACGCGTGGCGCGACCGGCAGCTGGTGGCGCTGGCCGCGCACCGCGCACGGGCACGGCCGCGGCAGTGCTGGCTACTGCCGGGGGCCACGGGGTCGCCTTGCCCTTCGTCTGCTATAGTTCGGCCTCCGCGCTTGCGAAGCATCGACTGCGCGACCGCGCTGCGGCTGCGGGGAGGAATCAGGAATCAGGGATCACGGATGAGCCGGCTTCTGACGATCGGGCCCTTCAATCGCGTCGAGGGTGACCTCGAAGTCACGCTCGAGGTGGAAGCCGGTCGTGTCGCTACCGCACGCGTCAGCTCCTCGCTCTACCGTGGCTTCGAACATGTCCTGATCGGCAAGCACCCGCTCGACGCGCTGGTCATCGTGCCGCGCATCTGCGGCATCTGCTCTGTATCGCAGTCGTCTGCCGCTGCGGCAGCCCTCGCCGACGCCGCGGGACTCGATATGCCGGCGAATGGTCGCCTGGCGAGCAACCTGATCCTGGCCTGCGAGAACCTGGCCGACCATCTCACCCACTTCTATCTCTTCTTCATGCCCGACTTTGCCCGCGCCGCCTATCGTGGTCGTCGCTGGCACCGACAGGCCGAGCAGCGCTTCAAGGCGACGGTTGGCGAAGCGCTGCGCGAAGTCCTGCCGGCACGCGCCGACCTGCTGCGTCTGATGGGCCACCTCGCGGGCAAGTGGCCACACAGCCTGGCGCTGCAGCCGGGCGGCACGACGCGCGCCGTAACGGCCACCGAGAAAGTTCGTCTGCTCGGCGTGCTGCGCGACTTTCGCGGCTTCCTGAGCCGGGTCGTCTTCGGCGATTCGCTGGAGAACGTCAGCGCCATCGAGTCGGCTGATACGCTCGCGGCTTGGGCAAGCGGCAGGCCGGCCGACTTTGCGCGTTTCGTCGAGATCGCTGCCGATCTCGACCTCGACTCGGTCGGACGGGCGAGCGATTGCTTCCTGAGTTATGGTGCGTATGCGACCGCCGGCGCGACCGCTGCCGGCGCCAGCGACGCCGCCGCCGGTCACCTCTTCGCGCGTGGCATCTGGCAGGGGGGCGGCCGGCCACTCGTGGCCCAGTCGATCAGTGAGGACGTCGCGCATTCCTGGCTGTGCGGCGAGCAGGCGCTGCATCCGGCGCTCGGTGAGACGCGACCGCTGCTGGGCGAGTTCGCCGAGAAGCCGGCCGCCTACACCTGGTGCAAGGCGCCACGCTACGAAGGCCAGGCTGCCGAAACGGGTGCCCTTGCCCGCCAACTGGTCGCCGGACAGCCGTTGCTGCGGGCTCTGGTCGCGGCGAGAGGCGGCAGCGTCCTGGCACGGGTCTGCGCGCGCCTCCTGGAGCTGGCGCTGGTCGTGCCGGCCATGGAGCGCTGGGTGCGTGCCCTGGTCCCTGGCGAAGCATTTTGTGCACACGCACCGTTTCCCGACGAGGCCCACGGCGCCGGGCTGGTCGAAGCGGCACGCGGCGGGCTTGGCCACTGGCTGCGCGTCGAGAACGGCCGCATCGCAAGCTACCAGATCATCGCGCCGACCACCTGGAACTTCTCGCCGCGCGACGCCGCCGCTGTTCCCGGACCACTGGAGCAGGCGCTGGCGGGCTTGGCGGTGGCCGACGGCGAAGAGCTCCCCCTGCTCGTGCAGCATGTCGTCCGTTCGTTCGATCCGTGCATGGTGTGCACCGTGCACTGAACCTGGCGTGGCGGGCTTTTTCCAGCGAGGATGACGGCGATGACGATGACCACCATCCTTGCCCGTGCCTCCGCTGCCAGCCGTGCCGCCTGGCTGCTGGCCGGCGTCGAGTTCTTCTTCTCGCTCGGCTGGGTGGTCTATGTCATCTTCCTGCCCGAGCTGCTGGCGCGCGGCGGGGTCGACAAGCGCCATCTGCCGTGGCTGTTGGCTGCCGACCAACTGCTCTTCGCACTCGCCGACTGGGCGATCGGCGTCGCCGTCGACCGCGCGCGCGCTGCGCTCCGCCGCATTGGCGCGATGCTCGTCCTGCTGGCGGCGGTGTCCGCGGTGGCGATGCTGTTGCTGCCCTGGCTGGCGTCGGCGCCGCCGCTCTTCCTGCTCGCCACCGCCGTCTGGGTTGCCGCCTCGGCAGCGCTGCGGGCGCCGCCCTACGTCCTGCTTTCGCGGCACGCCGCGCGCGCGGCGATGCCGCGCTTCGCCGGCATCCAGCTGCTCGGACTGGCGGTCGCTTCGGCGCTGGCGCCGTACCTGGCGATCGTCCTCAAGGGGGTCGATCCGGCGCTGCCCTTTGCCTTCAGCGCGCTGGCGGTGGCGGTGACGGCGCTGGCGCTGGTTGCCGTCGAGCGTTCGCTGCCGCCGCCGCAGCCGGTGGCGGTGGCGGTCGACGTGGACGGCGGCCGGCGCGCGCAGGCCGCCGGCTGGAGTGTCCTGCTGCTGATCGCGCTGTTGTTCGCCTTCGGCCAGCAGGTGCATACGGCGATCAACTCGGCGGCGCAGTTCAGGCGCTTGGCCGACCCGGCCCTGCTGCCGTGGCTGCTGCCGGTCTTCTGGGCCGGCTTCAGCATCGGGCTGCTGGCGGTCGGCCGCCTCGTCCGCGCCCGCGGCGCGCTGGCTGTGTTGCAAGGGTCGGCGGCCGGCGGCGCGCTGGCACTTGGCTGCGCAGCGCTCGCCGGTTCACTGGCCGTCCTGCTGCCGAGCCAGTTCATCGCCGGGGCGCTCTGGGGCTGCATCCTGTGCACGTCGATCGGCATCGCGGCCGAGCGTGGCGATCCACTGCAGAGCGGCCGACACACCGGTGCGCTGATGGCGACGCTGGCGGTGGCGGCGATGTCGCGGTTGAGCCTGGCGGCTGCCGGCGGCGGCACGGGAGCGCTGCTCGAATGGCTGCCGGTGGCGGTGTGGGTGGCGGCGCTTGCGCTGCTGCTGCGCTTGCCGCGGGTGTAGGGCGCGCGAACGCGGGCCTTCAACCGGCGACCTGCGGCCACCCACCGCGGGCATCAGCGTGCACCGAATGCGGGCCCGCTGCGCAAGCCACCTCGGGCGTCGCCACCAGTTCAGTGCTCCCTGCCGTCCGCTCGCGGCTGCAGGAGAATGGGGATGTACCGCCAGGCGAGGAGCGTGAAGCAGGCGAACCAGCAGGCGGCGGCGAGCTGGATCCAGAGCAGGTAGTGGCCGGGGTCGAGCTGCGACAGGACGATGCGGATGACGAAGCCGGCGATCATGATCCACAGCACGCTGCGATCGAGACGGTCGAAGACCAGCGGCCGGCCGGTATGGCCCTTGCAGATGCGGATCAGCATCGCCGGGATGATCAGCCCCATGGCGCCGAAGGTGAACACGTGCGTCGCAAGCGAGCCGAGCCACGGTGGCGGCGCCAGCAGCTCACTTCCCTGCAGCAGCAACTGCACGACGATCGCCAGGTAGCCGAGGTACATGATGCCGATCTCCAACCGGCGCAGGGCGCGGTGCGGCTGCCAGAAAGCGAGGCGGATGGCGAGCAGCAGCGCCAGCAGCAGCGACAGCGCCGCGCTGCAGGCAGGTGGCAGCAGGCCACCGGTGACGAGCAGCAGCGCCAGCAGCTTGATTGCCGCATCGAGCAGTGGTTGCCGCAGGATGTCGGCAGCGAGCGCGTTCTTCATGAACTGGGTGACGGTCCGCTCGAGCATGACGAGAAAGGCGACGCGGAACAGCGCGAGCGTCATCGCCGCGCCGGCCGGGAACGACTCGCTGTTCAGCAGCAGCGTCTTGGCGACGAGGAACAGCGGCAGGATGATGAGGAAGAAGTAGTTGTCGCGGAACGAATCGGTATCGCGGTGGCGGGCCAGCGTCCACAGCAGCATGCCGACGATGCTGGCGAGAAAGAGATTGCTGGCGAGGCGGAAGACGAGTGGCGGCAAGTCGCCGGCAAACCACATGCCGGCGCGCTCGAGCAGCCAGGCGACGACGAGGAGGATCAGCGGCACGCCGTGGTAGCCGCGCACCTTCACCCAGTTCTTGCTGGCCGTGAGCAGGAAGCCGCCAAGGACGGCCCAGCCGAAGCCGAAGAACATTTCGTGCGCGTGCCACTGGCTGGGTGAGAACGGCGCCGGCGGCGGCGCGATCGTGCCGGCGAGGATCAGCGCCCAGACGGGCGGCAGGCTGAGGCCGGCGAGACAGGCGAGGGCAAAGAAGGGGCGGAATCCGACCAGCCAGAGGGGGTGGGTCGAGAGCTTCATCGGACGGGTGCAGGGGCAGGGGCAGCGCGCGGGAGGACGCAGTATAGCCGGACGGCGGCGGCGTGTCGCGATGCGCCGGGCGCCGGACGTGCCGGTCGTCAGAACGGCGCCGGTGAGTCGATGCAGAGCGGTCTGCCGCTGGCGGGATGGATGAAGCGCAACTGGTCGGCGTGCAGCAGCAGGCGGTCGGCGGCTGTGGCGTCGCCGTACAGACGATCGCCGATGATGGGATGGCCGAGTGCCTGCAGGTGGACGCGCAGCTGATGGGTGCGGCCGGTCTCGGGAAACAGCGCCAGCCGCGAGCGGTTGCTGGCGGGGTCGTGGCCGAGGAGTTGGTAACGGGTGAGCGAGCGCTTGCCGGCCAGCTGGTCGACCTTCTGCCGCGGCCGCTGCAGCCAGTCGGCGGCAAGCGCCAGGTCGATCGTGCCGCGGTCCGCCGGCGGTCGTCCGGCGACCACCGCCAGATAGCGCTTGTGTACGCGGCGCGCGGCGAAGTCGCCGGCGAGCCGCCGCTGCATCTCGCGGCCGCGCGCCAGGAGCAGCAGGCCGGATGTGTGCAGGTCGAGGCGATGGACCAGCAACGCGTCGGCAACGATCGCCTGCACGCGCCGCAGCAGGCAGTCGTCCTTGCCGTCGCCGCGACCGGGTACGGCGAGCAGGCCGGCCGGCTTGTTGACCAGCAGCAGCGATGCGTCGAGGTAGGCAATCTCCGGTCCCCGGTCGGGCGGCGGGGCGTAGGGCAGGGCGGCGAGCGCCGATGGCTGCGGCGAGGGCATGGTGCGGCGGTGACGGTGACGGTGGGGTGATTGTCGCGCATTTTTCCGCGCGCGGCAGCGGTCGCCACGGGCAAGCGGACCGGACGGGCGGCGCAGATCGGGTACACTGGCCCAGTGAGGCGCACCGCCCGCAGCTGGTGCCGGCAGCGATCCTGCCGACCGGCCCGGCCATCTTCAGGAGAACCGATGAACACGCTCATTCCGCAACTGGCGACGATTGCGATCGAGCTCGACGAAGGACTCGCCGAGCTGCGTCTCGACCGCCCCGAACGCTCGAACGCGATCAACGAGGCAATGTGGCAGGAGTTGCGCATCGCCTGCAACTGGGCGGATGCGACGCCGGCGGTGCGTGTCGTGGTGCTCGCCGGTGCCGGCCGCAATTTCTGCGCCGGCATCGATCTGGCGATGCTGGCGAGCGTCGGCGAGGTGGTTGCCGACGCCGATCCGGCGCGCAGCCGTGAGGCACTGCGGCGGTTGATCCTCGACCTGCAGGATTGCCTGAGCAGCGTCGAGCGCTGCCGCAAGCCGGTGCTGGCGGCGATCCACGGCGCCTGCATCGGCGGTGCGATCGATCTCGTGACCTGTTGCGACATGCGCTACGCGGCCGCTGACGCGTACTTCTCGGTGCGCGAGATCGATGTCGGGATGACGGCCGACGTCGGCACGCTGCAACGGCTGCCGAGACTGATTGCCGACGGTGTGGCGCGCGAACTGGCCTACACCGGCCGCACTGTGGCTGCCGACGAGGCCGAGCGAATCGGCCTGGTCAATCGCGTTTTCCCCAGTGCCGAGGAACTGCTCGCCGGCGTGCGCGGGATCGCCCGCGCCATCGCCGGCAAGTCGCCGCTGGCGATTCGCGGTACCAAGGAGATGCTCAACTACGGCCGCGACCATTCGGTCGCCGACGGCCTGAACCATGTCGCCACCTGGAATGCAGCGATGCTGATGTCGGCCGATCTCGAGGAGACGATGGCGGCGCTGCGCGAACGGCGGCCAGCGCGCTTTCGCGACTGAAGCGTATCGGCGCGGCGTCGATCGTGCTGGCGCCAGCGGCTCGCTGCGCGACGCGTGCGCGGGCCGGCGCCGGCACGCCGTTGCTCAGTCGTGGCGGTGAGCGCCGGCGATGGCCCGCTGGAACTCGCTGCGCAGCTGTGGCGACTGCTCGAAGTCGCCACAGAACGACTGCGTTATGACGCGCTCGTCGCCACGGCGGTCCTCGCCGAGCAACAGGCACAACTGCTCGGCCTCGATGACGCAGGCGGCGCCACGTGCCCTGCCGTGCCGCATCAGCGCTTCAGCGATGTCGCGTGTCATCCATTCCTGGTAGGTGAAGCGATGGCCGATGGCGTCTACGAGGCGTGCGATGCGGCCGAAGCCGTGCAGGCGTCCGCCCGGCAGGTAGGCGACATGCGCCACGCCGCGAAACGGCACGAGGTGGTGCGGGCAGACACCATGGACGGCGATGCCGCGGACGATGACGAGATCGCTGCGCTGGTCGGCGAAACCCTCGCCAAGTGCGGTCGCCGGGTCGAGATCGTAGCCGCCGAGCAGACGGTGCTGCCACAGCTCGCGCACGCGCTGCGGTGTGCGGCCCATGTGTGTGCTATCGCCGCTGATGCCGCAGGCGCGCAGCAGGTCGACGACGGCGCGTTCGAAGGCCGTTGCATCGAACGCTTGCTGGCGCGCGATGCCGATCGTGGCGGTGCTTGCGCCGACGGGTTCGGGGTGGTCGCAGTCGGTCATCGTCGGTCTTCATCGGGCATGGCTGATGGCGACATGATACACGCCGCCAGCTGCCGATCCGGAGGGCGACTGCCGGTACGTGGCGAATTCGCGACGGGCGGTGCGAAGACGCTGATTTCGCTCGCGGCGGGGCGCCACGCACGCGCTCGATGAGCGATAATCCAGGCCTTGAGCCATTTCGATGATCAAGTGCCGTTCGAGTGGTGGGCGCGGATCCGGCTTGGGAAGGAAGTGCATGAAGCGCGTTGATGATTTTCGCTTGCGGTTTGGCGGGAAGGAACTGGTGCCGATCGTGATCGGCGGCATGGGCGTCGACATCTCGACCGCCGAGCTGGCGCTCGAGGCGGCGCGGCTTGGCGGCATCGGCCACATCTCGGATGCCATGGTCAACACCGTCGCCGACCGACGGTTCAACGCCAAGTTCGTCAAGGACAAGCTGCAGCAGTACAAATTCAACGTCGCCAACTCCGACAAGTCGGTCGTCCGCTTCGATCTCGATCAGCTTGCCGAAGCGACGCACATGCACATCGGGCGAACGATGGAGGCGAAGCGCGGGGACGGCCTGATCTTCGTCAACTGCATGGAGAAGCTGACGATGAATTCGCCGCGCGAAACGCTGCGCGTGCGCATGGCAGCGGCGCTCGACGCCGGCATCGACGGCATCACCCTGGCCGCCGGCCTGCATCTCGGCTCGTTCGCGCTGATCGAGGAGCACCCGCGTTTTCGTGATGCCAAGCTGGGGATCATCGTCTCCTCGCTGCGCGCGCTGCAGCTCTTCCTGCGCAAGACGGCGCGCAGCAACCGTCTGCCGGACTACGTCGTCGTCGAGGGGCCGCTGGCCGGCGGCCATCTCGGTTTCGGCATGGACTGGGCGCAGTACGATCTGGCGACGATCTTCAACGAGATCCATCGCCACTTGCAGGCGGAGCAACTCGACATTCCGCTGATCCCGGCGGGCGGCATCTTCACCGGCAGCGATGCCGTCTCGTTCCTCGAGCAGGGTGCGGCGGCGGTGCAGGTGGCGACGCGCTTCACCGTTTCCCGCGAGTGCGGCCTGCCGGAGGACGTCAAGCAGCGCTACTTCGCTGCCAGCGAGGATCAGATCGAGGTCAACCAGATCTCGCCCACCGGCTACCCGATGCGCATGCTGACCACCAGCCCGGCGATCGGTGACGGCATCCGGCCGAACTGCGAGGCCTACGGCTACCTGCTCGACAGCAGCGGCAACTGCTCGTACATCAGCGCCTACAACCGCGAGGTGGCAGCCAACCCCGGCGTCAAGCGCATCTCGGTCAAGGACAAGACCTGCCTGTGCACGCAGATGCGCAACTTCGACTGCTGGACCTGCGGTCACTACGCCTACCGGCTGAAGGATACGTCGCGCCGTTTGCCCGACGGCAGCTACCAGTTGCTGGACGCCGAGCACATCTTTCGCGACTACCAGTTCAGTACCGACGGCCAGGTCCAGGTTCCCGACTAGTGCGCGGTTTGCCGACGCACGCCACCGTCGTTCGCAGCGCAGCGGGGCGATAGGCGGTGCTGAGTTACCGTCACGCCTTTCATGCCGGCAACCACGCCGATGTCCTCAAGCATCTGGTGCTGGTACACATGGCCCGCCACCTGGCGCAGAAGGACAAGGCCTTCTGGTACATCGATACACACGCCGGTGCCGGCAGCTATGCGCTCGATTCGCCGGCGGCCGCGAAGCTCGCCGAGCATCGCGAGGGCATCGGTCGCCTCTGGCTGCGCAACGATCTGCCGCCGGCCGTTGGCGACTACGTCGACCTCGTCCGGCTGGCCAACCCGGACGGTCGCCTGAGGATCTACCCGGGTTCGCCGACCTTCGCGCGGTGCACGCTGCGGCCGCAGGACCGGCTGCGACTGTGCGAACTCCACAGTCGAGAGGTGCTGCGCCTGCGCGAGAACTTCTCCGCGTGCTCGCGGCAGGTCGTGGTCGACGAGGTCGACGGTTTCGCCGCCCTGAAGGGGTTGTTGCCACCGCCGCCGCGGCGGGCGCTGGTGCTCATCGATCCGCCTTACGAGGAACGGCGCGATTACGAGCGCGTCGTCCTGGCTCTGAAGGACGCCCTGCAACGCTTCGCGGGTGGCAGCTACCTGCTCTGGTATCCGCTGCTCAGCAAGCTGGAAGCGCACGAACTGCCGCCACGCCTGAGGCGCCTGCCGGCGGCGCGCTGGCTGCACGTCAGCCTGCGTGTGCGGACACCGGCCGCTGATGGCTTCGGCATGCATGGCAGCGGGCTGTTCGTGATCAACCCGCCGTGGACGCTGCAGGCGATGCTGCAGGAGTCGCTGCCGTGGCTGCGGCAGGTGCTGGCGGTGGACGCCGGTGCCGCCTTCACCCTCGAGGGCGAGGCTCCCTGAAACCGCTTGCGGCCGGCTCGCCGCGTTCGTCGGGCGCTGGCTGCTCATGTTTGCGGCTGCTGCCGTAGCTGCTTGCCACCGGATAGCGCACGGCGTTCTTGTGCAGTTTGGCTTGCGCCGCTTGCTCGAGGTCGATGCCGGCGCGCTCGGCGACGAGCAGCAGGTAGAGCAGCACGTCGGCGCATTCGTCGCGCAGCGCCTCGTGGCTCGCGGCGTTGGCCGGCAGCGCGTCGACCTCGGCGTCGCTCTTCCACTGGGTCAGTTCGAGCAGTTCGGCTGCCTCGAGGTTGAGCGAGACGATGAGGTTGCGCAGGCTGTGGAACTGGGACCAGTTTCGCTGCTCGCGAAAGTCGATCAACTGCGCGGTCAACGCGGAAAGACTCATCGCTTCAGGCGAAGAAGCGCTGCCGGGCGGCGGCCGGCAGCTGCATGCCGGTGGCGCGTGCGCGTGCGAGAAGCTCCCAGTAGTAGCGGTAGGACGCTCGGTCGTGCAGGCGGCCCTGGTGCTGGATCGGTCCCCAGTCGCATTCCTGGGCAGCGGCAAGGATGGCGGTGGCCTCCTCGACCTCCGAGAAGTCGGGGCACATCGCCTCGAAGATCGGCACGATCTGGTTCGGGTGGATACTCCACATGCGCAGGTAGCCGAACTCGCTGCGTGCGCGCAGCGCGTCCTGATGGATGAGATCGAGATCGCGCAGCTCGGTGGTGACGTTGTGCGAGGGGACGACGCCGTTGGCCAGCGCGGCCGTGGCGATTTCGCACTTGGCGCGCGCGACCAGCGGGTGGTCGAACTGGCCGGGGCTCTTCATGGCCGAACCAGGGATCGCGCCGTGATGCGCGCTGACGAAATCCATCAGGCCGAAATCGAGCGATTCGACCTCGGGCAGGGCGGCGATCTGCCACACCTCGCGCAACGCCGTATGCGTCTCGATCAGGACGTGCAGCGGGATCGTCCGTTCGAGGCCGGCGCTCGCTGTGACGCGTTGCACGACGCGCAGCTGTTGCTGCACATCGTCCACCCCGCCGACCTTCGGCAGCGTCAGGAACGCCAGCCGCTGCCCGGCGTTGCCGACGATGATCTCGATGTCCTGTTGCCACGCCGGATGACGGATGTCGTGGATGCGCGCGCCGATGCGGTCGTGCCGGTTGCCCTCGCTCATGATGATGCGGGCCACCATCGCGGCGTGTTCGCGGTCGGCACCGGCGACCGCACCGTCCTCGCAGTCGCAGGTGAGGTCGAAGATCGGGCCGATTTCGCCCTGAAGCTGCAGCGCCTTGCTGATCAGCCTCTCGGAGCCCGCGTAGTGGTCGACGGCGGGCAACATCGGGAAGGGCTTTTCGCCCGCGAAGAGAACCTGGCTCGGATGGCGCATCGGTCGTCGGCATGGCAGTGTTGGCGAGCCAGCATTCTAACCCGCGGCGGCCGCGCCGCGGCGGCGAAAAAAAACCGCGGCCGGAGCCGCGGTTGTCGGCGGGTGACGCCGTGGTTACAGCATGTCCTTGACCGCATCGCGCTCGTCGGTCAGTTCCTTGAGCGTCTTGTTCAGCTTGTCGCGCGAGTAGTCGTCGATGGCGATGCCCTGGATGATCCTGAACGAACCGCCCTTGCATTCGCACGGGAAGCCGAAGACGATACCGGCAGGGATGTCGTACGAACCGTCGGAGGGAACACCCATGGTCACCCATTCGTCGGAGCCGAGGACCCAGTCACGCACGTGGTCGATCGCCGCATTGGCGGCCGAAGCGGCGGAGGAGAGGCCGCGGGCGTCGATGATCGCGGCGCCGCGCTTGCCGACCGTCGGCAGGAAGGTGTCGTTGTTCCACACCGCATCATTGATCAGTGCCTTGACGTTGTCGCCGTTGGACGTGCAGTTGCGATAGTCGGCGTACATCGTCGGCGAGTGATTGCCCCAGACGACGAGCTGCTTGAAGCTGGCAACCGGGCGGCCGGTCTTGTTGGCCAGTTGCGACAGGGCGCGGTTGTGGTCGAGGCGCAGCATGCCGTGATAGTTGGCCGGGTTGGTGCGGCCGACCTTGCGCGCCGCGCTGCCGGCGATCAGTGCGTTGGTGTTGCACGGGTTGCCAACGACGAGGACGCGGACGTCCTCCTTGGCGTTCTCGGCGATCGCCTTGCCCTGGACGGTGAAGATGGCGCCGTTGGCGGTGAGCAGATCGGCACGCTCCATGCCCGGGCCGCGCGGCCGCGCGCCGACCAGCAGGCAGACGTCGGCATCCTTGAAGGCGACGTTCGGATCATCGGTGGCAAGCATGCCGGCGAGCAGCGGGAAGGCGCAGTCCTCCAGTTCCATCATCACGCCCTGACAGGCCTTCTGGGCCTGCGGCAGGTCGAGCAGTTGGAGAATGACCGGTTGATCCTTGCCGAGCATCTCGCCGGAGGCAATCCGGAAGAGCAGGCTGTAACCAATCTGGCCGGCGGCGCCGGTGACCGCGACGCGCATGGGGGCTTTGGACATGATGCGGCTCCTGTCGTGAGAAACTTGCATTGGGTGGACGAAAGCGATCGGCCTGGCCCCGGCGACGGCACGTGTCCGTGGGGGCAGCAAATCGGGCGAATCATAAGATCCCGGGCTCTTCAGTGTCAAATATAGCTTATATCTTATATAAGATATCCCTTGATTCGGACGGGATGGACGCCGCGGTCGATTTGTGCTGAAATGGCGAGCCATGAGCCGCTCGTCGTCACTGCATTCTCCCACCTTCAGTCCGCTCTACCGGCAGATCAAGGAACTGATCCTGCAGCAGTTGGAGTCAGGTGAGTGGGGCCCGGGGAGCCCGATCCCGAGCGAGTCGGAACTCGCTGCGCGCTTCGGCGTCAGCCAAGGCACCGTGCGCAAGGCCATCGACGAGATGGCGGCCGAACATCTGCTCGTTCGCCAGCAGGGAAAAGGGACCTTCGTTGCCACGCACCGCGATCCGGGGTCGTTTTTCCGCTTCCTGCGTCTCGTGCCCAATCAGGGCGAACGGCAAATGTCGCAGAGCGTGCCACTGGAATGCTGGCGCGCCAAGGCCGGTCCCGATGTCGCGCGCATCCTGGCGATCGAGGCGGGTGCGCCGATCACCATCGTTCGCCGCTTGTTGAAGCTCGGCGACGAGCCCGTGGTCTTCGACGAGATCTACCTGCCGAGCGAGCTGTTTCCCGATCTGTCGCTCGACGCCCTGCGTTCCGGCGAGTCGCTGTACAGCCTGTTCGAGACGCGTTATGGCGTGCGCATGATCCGCGCCGACGAACGCCTGCGCGCGATCGCCGCCGACCGCGTCAGCGCCGAGCTGTTGCAGGTGGCCGAGGGAACGCCGCTGCTGCTCGTCGAGCGAGTGACGTTCACCTATGGTTCGCGGCCCGTCGAATGGCGGCGGGGATTCTATTCGACACGCAATTATCACTATCACAACGAGCTCGGCTGACGGCTTGCAGCCGGCATCCTGGGAGAGTCAGGCACGTGCCGATGTTCTATAATCGCGCGTGGTATCGAGGGGGTCGGGCGTTGCAGCCGGCCACATTACACATGAGGGGTAACGTTCATGGCAGAGATGGCAGTCAAGAAAAGGCGTCCAAAGAACTTGGACCTGCCGACCATCAGGCTACCGCTTCCGGGTATCCTGTCAATCATTCATCGGATCAGCGGGGCAGCCCTGTTTCTCCTCTTGCCTTTTCTGCTATGGCTGCTGCAGAGCAGCCTCGCCTCGCCGGAGAGTTTCGCCGCCGCGCGCGCCGTGGTCGCTCATCCGCTGGCAAAGATCGTCCTCCTCGGCCTGATCTGGTTCTACATGCACCACTTCTGCGCCGGCATCCGCTACCTGCTGCTCGACCTGCACAAGGGGGTTGAACTCGAGGCGGCGCGTCTCTCGAGCAAGATCGTTTTCGCCGTCAGCATCGCCCTGACGCTGATCATCGGAGCAAAAGTGCTATGGTAAATCGCATTCTCGTCGGGGCCCATTACGGCCTCAAGGACTGGATCATCCAGCGTGCGACAGCCGTCGTCATGGCGCTGTACACGCTGCTCTTCCTGGTCGTCGTCGGCGCGGTCGGGCCGGATTCCTTCGAGGCCTGGCGTGCCGTCTTTGCCCATGGCTTCATGAAGTTTGCCACTTTCCTCTTCCTCGTCAGCGTCTTCTACCATGCCTGGATCGGTATCCGGGACATCTGGATGGACTACGTCAAGCCGGATGGCTTGCGCCTGCTGCTGATGATCGCGACGGCGACGGTGCTGGTCGGCTACGCCGGCTGGGCGTTTCAGATTCTGTGGAGAATTTAAGTGAGCAAGCAATCCGTAGCGGTACGCAAGTTCGACGCCGTCATCGTCGGGGCTGGTGGTTCGGGCCTGCGGGCAGCGATCCAGCTATCCGAGGCCGGACTCAAGACGGCCGTCCTGTCGAAGGTCTTTCCCACCCGTTCGCACACCGTGGCCGCCCAGGGCGGTGTTTCCGCCTCTCTCGGGAATTCCGAGGAAGACCATTGGCACTGGCACATGTACGACACCGTCAAGGGCTCCGACTGGCTCGGTGACCAGGACGCCATCGAGTACATGTGTCGCAAGGCGCCCGAGGTCGTCGTCGAGCTCGAGCATTTCGGCATGCCTTTCGACCGCACCGATGAAGGCAAGATCTATCAGCGCCCGTTCGGCGGTCACATGTCGAACTTCGGCGAGAAGCCGGTTCGCCGTGCCTGCGCCGCGGCCGACCGCACCGGCCACGCGATGCTGCACGCCCTGTATCAGCGCAACGTGCGCGCCAACACGCAGTTCTTCGTCGAGTGGATGGCGCTCGACCTGATCCGCGACGAGTCGGGGCAGGTGCTCGGGGTCATCGCGCTCGAGATGGAGACCGGCGAGGTCGTTGCCTTCCACAGCAAGGCGACGGTTTTTGCCACCGGTGGCGCCGGCAGAATCTACTACTCTTCCACCAATGCCTTCATCAATACCGGCGACGGCCTCGGAATGGCGGCGCGCGCAGGCATCGCGCTCGAGGACATGGAGTTCTGGCAGTTCCACCCGACCGGGGTTGCCGGCGCCGGTGTGCTGATCACCGAAGGGGTGCGCGGCGAAGGCGGCATCCTGCGCAATTCGACCAACGAACGCTTCATGGAGCGCTACGCACCGAATGCCAAGGACCTCGCGTCACGCGACGTGGTCTCGCGGGCGATGGTGACCGAGATCAACGAGGGTCGTGGCTGTGGTCCGAACAAGGATTTCGTGCTGCTCGACATCACCCATCTCGATCCGGCAACGATCATGAAGCGGCTGCCCGGGATTCGCGAGATCTCGATCCAGTTCGCCGGCATCGACCCGATCAAGGCGCCGATCCCGGTCGTGCCGACCTGCCACTACCAGATGGGCGGCGTGCCGACCAACTACAAGGGACAGGTCGTCGGCGACGACGGCGCGCCGGTCCGCGGCTTCTATGCAGCCGGTGAAGTGGCATGCGCCTCGGTGCATGGTGCCAATCGCCTGGGAACGAATTCGCTGCTCGACCTGCTGGTCTTCGGCAAGGCTTCGGGTGACACGGTGATCGACGACCTGCGTTCGGGCGAGATCGGTCTCAGGGATCTGCCGGCTGATTTTGCCGATCGTACGCTGGCGCGGCTGAACCGTCTCAACACGCAGACCGGCGGCGCCAGTGTCAACGAGTGCCGCCTCGAGCTGCAGCGGACGATGCAGAAGCACTGCGGCGTCTTCCGCTTCAAGGACATGCTCGTCGAGGGTGTGGCGAAGATCATCGAGGTCGAGAAGGCCGTCGCGCACACCGAAATCAAGGACAAGTCGCAGGTCTGGAATACCGCCCGCGTCGAGGCGCTTGAGCTGGACAACCTCGTCGAGGTGGCGAAGGCGACGATGGTTTCGGCCGAAGCCCGCAAGGAGTCACGCGGCGCGCATGTGCGCGATGACGCGCCGGACACTCCGGCCAACCCGAACGGGCGCGACGACGCCAACTGGCACAAGCACACTCTCTGGCACCGCGAGGGCAATCGCCTGAGCTACAAGCCGGTGATAATGAAGCCGCTGTCCGTCGAAACCATCGCGCTGAAGACGCGTTCCTACTGATCGTGCGCCAAGGAGTGCAAGATAATGGCTACCAGTACCATGCAGTTCAAGATCTACCGCTACGATCCCGACAAGGACAACGCACCGTACATGCAGGATGCTTCGGTCGAGGTCGATTTCTCGCTCGACCGCAAGTTGCTCGACGTCCTGACGCGGCTGAAGGCGAAGGATGACAGCCTGTCCTATCGCCGCTCGTGCCGCGAGGGTATCTGCGGTTCCGATGCGATGAACATCAACGGCAAGAACGGCCTCGCCTGCCTGACCGAGATCAAGGATCTCAAGCAGCCGGTCGTCCTGCGGCCGCTGCCCGGCCTGCCGGTGATTCGTGACCTGATCGTCGACATGACCCAGTTTTTCAAGCAGTACCACTCGATCAAGCCGTACCTGATCAACGAGGGGCCACGTCCAGAACGCGAGCGGCTGCAGTCGCCGGAAGAGCGCGAGGAACTCAACGGCCTCTACGAGTGCATTCTCTGCGCCTGCTGTTCCACCTCTTGCCCCTCGTTCTGGTGGAATCCCGACAAGTTCGTCGGGCCGGCAGGCTTGCTCAACGCATACCGCTTCATCGCCGACACCCGCGACCAAGCAACCAACGAGCGCCTCGATGATCTCGAGGATCCCTACCGTCTGTTCCGTTGCCATACGATCATGAACTGCGTCGATGTCTGCCCGAAAGGACTGAACCCGACGCGGGCGATCGGCAAGATCAAGGAAATGATGGTTCGTCGCGCCATCTGATGGACGACAGGGAGAAGCTCAACCGCCTGCGCTGGCGTTGCACCCGGCGCGCGATGCTGGAGATGGATCTGCTGCTCGGCGAGTTCCTCGAGCGGGTCTACCCGACCCTCGATGCAGCGCAGGCGGATGCTTTCGTCACCATGGCCGACATGGAGGACCTGGAGCTGTGGCCGCTGGTCAATGGCCAGCGCGAGCCCGACGATGCGGTGCAGGCCGAAGTACTCGCCTTGTTGCGCAACGTAAGAGTTAAGTAAGGAAGCTGTCCTAGTCTCAGAGCTTCCTGTTCGTAGCTGTGACCTCAACACCTGAACGGGGATTTATACAATGACGACCGAGCGCAAAGCAACTCTGATCATCGAAGGACGGCCACCCGTCGAGTTTCCGATCATGACGCCGACACACGGCAATGATTGCATCGACATTCGCACCCTGGGCGCCAAGACCGGCCTGTTTACCTACGATTCCGGTTACCTTTCGACGGCGAGCTGCCGATCGACGGTCACCTTCATCGATGGCGACAAGGGTGAGTTGCTCTACCGTGGCTACCCGATCGAGCAACTGGCCGAGCAGTGCAACTTCCTTGAGGTCGCCTACCTGCTCTGGCACGGCGAACTGCCGGACGCCAAACAGAAGGCGAAGTTCGAACTGAACATCAAGGAACACACCATGGTGCACGAGCAACTGGTGAAGTTCTATCAGGGCTTCCGCCGTGACGCGCACCCGATGGCCGTGCTGGTCGGAGTCGTCGGCGCGTTGTCGGCGTTCTATCACGAAGCCGAGGATTTCTCCGACCTCGAGCACCAGAGCATCAGCTTCAACCGCATCGTTGCCAAATTGCCGACGATCGTCGCCATGGCCTACAAGTATCATCGCGGCGAACCGTTCATGTATCCGCGCAACGATCTCGACTACACGGCGAATTTCATGCACATGATGTTCGCGACACCGTGCGAGAAGTACGTCCCGAATCCGGTTCTCGTGCATGCGCTCGACACCATCTTCACGCTGCACGCCGATCACGAGCAGAATGCATCGACCTCGACGGTGCGTCTCTCCGGCTCTTCCGGTGCCAATCCATACGCCTGCATCTCGGCCGGCATCGCCTGCCTCTGGGGCCCGGCGCATGGTGGTGCGAACGAAGCCTGCCTGCAGATGCTCGAGGAGATCCACGACGTTTCGCGCGTCGGCAAGTACATCACGCGGGCGAAGGACAAGAACGACGACTTCAAGTTGATGGGCTTCGGCCACCGCGTTTACAAGAACTTCGACCCACGCGCCAAACTGATGCGCAAGGTGTGCAGCGACGTCCTCAGCGAACTCGGTCTGCAGAACGACCGCCTGTTCAAGCTGGCGATGGAACTCGAGAAGATCGCCCTCGAGGACGAGTACTTCATCGAGAAGAAGCTCTATCCGAACGTCGATTTCTACTCCGGCATCGTGCAGAAGGCTTTGGGTATCCCGACCTCGATGTTCACCTGCATCTTCGCGCTGGCGCGCACTGTCGGCTGGATGACGCAGTGGGAAGAGATGATCAACGATCCGGAGTACAAGATCGGTCGCCCACGGCAGCTGTACATCGGCGCCGCCAGGCGCGACGTCGTGCCCGTCGAACAGCGCTAGGACGACAGGGTTGAAAGGGCGGCAGGCAGTAGCCGCCCTTTTTTCATGCCGTGGCCTTTTCGCCACGGCTTTTCTCAATCCGAACCAGAACGGTGAAGACAGGTAACTGCCATGATGAATCAGCTTTTCGGTAACTCTCTCCTTTTTGGCGGTAACGCGCCCTTTGTCGAGGAGTTGTACGAGAACTACCTCGACAACCCTGGATCCGTTTCCGAGCAGTGGCGCGACTACTTCGACAAGCTGGCGCAACTGCCGGGTTACGTCGCGCGCGATGTTCCGCATCTGCCGGTAATCAATGCATTTGCCGAGCAGGCGAGGAAGGGAGGCTACCGGGCGGCGGCGGCAGCGCCTGTGGACGACCGGAAACAGGTTGGCGTGCTGCAGATGATCACCTCGTACCGTTTCATCGGTGACCGCTGGGCGAACCTCGACCCACTCAAGCGCATGGAACGTCCGGAGGTGCCACAGCTCGACCCGGCCTATTACGGCTTCTCCGATGCCGACCTGCACACCGTCTTCAACGCCGGCTCTTTCAAGGGTACTCCCGATCACGCCACTTTCGGCCAGATCTACGATGCGCTCAAGGCGACCTACTGCGGCTCCATCGGCGTCGAGTACATGTACATCAGCACGGTGGCGGAAAAGCGCTGGATTCAGGATCGTCTCGAACGGATCCACTCGAAGCCGAACTACACGGCCGACGAACGCAAGCGGATGCTTGAGCGGCTGACCGCGGCAGAGACCCTCGAACGCTATCTGCATACCCGCTATGTCGGCCAGAAGCGCTTCTCGCTCGAGGGCGGTGAGTCGGCGATCGTCGCGATGGACGAACTGATCCGGGTTGCCGGTGCCGGTGGAGTCGACGAGATCGTCGTCGGCATGGCGCACCGCGGGCGGCTCAACGTCCTGGTGAACACCCTCGGCAAGGAGCCGGCGATGCTTTTCGAGGAGTTCGAGGGCAAGAAGGCGCAGGAACTGACCGCCGGCGATGTGAAGTACCACATGGGCTACTCGTCGGACGTGTCGACGCCGGGCGGACCCTGCCACCTGACGCTGGCCTTCAATCCATCGCACCTCGAGATCGTCAACCCGGTGGTCGTCGGCTCGGTCCATTCGCGCCAGCGTCGGCGCGGCGAGGATGGCCAGGACAAGGTTCTGGCGGTGCTGCTGCACGGGGATGCGGCGGTCGCTGGGCAGGGCGTCAACCAGGAGATGCTCAATTTCGCGCAGACGCGTGGCTACGGTGTTGGCGGCACCATCCACATCGTCATCAACAACCAGATCGGTTTCACGACTTCCGACCCGCGCGACTATCGTTCGTCGCTGTACTGCACGGACATCTTCAAGATGGCCGAAGCGCCGATCTTCCACGTCAATGGTGACGATCCCGAGGCCGTGGCGCTGGTCACCGGCATTGCCGTGCAGTACCGCAAGGCTTTCAAGAAAGACGTCGTCATCGACATCGTCTGCTATCGCAAGCTCGGTCACAACGAGCAGGACGAGCCGATGGTCACGCAACCGCTGATGTACAAGAAGATCCAGCAACATCCCGGGACGCGCAAGCTCTATGCCGACAAGCTCGTCGCCGAGGGTATTCTCGCCCCGGAGGGGCCGGACGAGATGATCGCCGACTATCGTGCCCATCTCGACCGTGGCGAACTGCTGTACAACCCGGTGATCGCCGGTTACAAGCACCCGATGACGATCGACTGGACGCCTTTCCTTTCCCCGAGCTACATCGACAACTGCGACACGAAGGTGCCGGTCGCTGAACTGCGGCGGCTGGCCGAGCGGTTGACGTCGATTCCGGCCAACTTCACCCTGCACAGCAGGGTCAGGAAGATCATCGACGACCGCCGGCTGATGGGCGAGGGCAAACTGCCGGTCGACTGGGGAATGGCCGAGAATCTGGCCTACGCTTCGCTGCTCGTTTCGGGTTACGGCGTCCGGATTTCGGGGGAGGATGTCGGTCGCAGCACGTTCTTCCACCGCCACGCTGCGCTGCACGACCAGAATCGCGAACACTGGGATCGCGGCACCTATTATCCACTGGCCAATCTGCAGGATCGCCAAGGTGGTTTCCAGTGCTTCGACTCGGTGCTTTCGGAGGAAGCCGTGCTTGCCTTCGAGTATGGCTACTCGACGGCCAATCCATTCGAGCTGGTCGTCTGGGAAGCACAGTTTGGCGACTTCGCGAACGGCGCGCAGGTGGTGATCGACCAGTTCATCGCTTCCGGCGAAGCCAAGTGGGGGCGCGCCAGTGGCTTGGTGCTGCTGCTGCCGCACGGTTACGAAGGCCAGGGGCCGGAGCATTCGTCGGCGCGCATCGAGCGCTACATGCAGCTCTGTGCGGAGATGAACATGGAGGTTTGCCAACCGTCGACGCCGGCGCAGGTGTTCCACATGCTGCGCCGGCAGGCGGTACGCAACCAGCGCAAGCCGCTGGTCGTCTTCTCGCCGAAATCACTCTTGCGCCACAAGGATGCGACATCTTCGCTCGAGGACTTGAGCGACGGCGAGTTTCAGCCGGTGATCGGCGAGGTGGAACCGATCAACGCCAAGAAAGTGACGCGCGTCGTCTTCTGCTCCGGCAAGGTGTACTACGAGCTGGTCGCCGCGCGCCACGAGAGGAAGATCGCGCACATCGCGATTGCCCGCCTGGAGCAGTTCTACCCGTTCCCGCAGGAGGCATTCCAGGAGGAGCTGGCGAAATACCCGAAGGCGACCGAGGTCGTCTGGTGCCAGGAAGAACCGCGCAACCAGGGCGCCTGGTACTGGATCGCGTCGCGCCAGCACCTGTCACGCTCGCTGAGCGACAAGCAGCACCTGCTGCTCGTCTCGCGCCCGGCGTCGGCCTCGCCGGCGGTCGGTTACGCCAGCAAGCACAACGCCCAACAGAAGGCTCTGATCGACTCCGCACTGGGTGAGATCGAGTATTACAAACTGCCCTAGAACGGAGAGAACATGATCATCGACGTCAAAGTTCCACAGCTTTCCGAATCGGTCGCCGAGGCGACACTGGTGTCGTGGCACAAGAAGGCCGGCGAGGCGGTCGCCCGCGACGAGAACCTGATCGACATCGAGACCGACAAGGTCGTCCTCGAGCTGCCTGCACCGGACAGCGGGGTACTGGTCGAAATCGTCAAGAATGACGGTGATACGGTCGTCGCTGGTGAGGTGATCGCGCGCATCGATACCGCTGCGCAAGCCGGTACGGTTGCTGCCGTGGCCGCACCGGCAGCCAAGACGCCAACGCCGGGAGCGGAAGCTGCCGCCGCCGCGCCGCCGGCCGGCGCGGCGGCTGTCGCGCTGCCGGCCGCGCGCAAGATCCTCGAGGAAAAGGGCGTTGCCGCCAGCGAGGTGGCCGGAAGCGGTCGTGGTGGCCGCATCACCAAGGCCGATGCGCTGGCAGCGCAGGCGTCCCCTGCTCCCGTTGCTGCGGCGCCGGCTGCAAAGCCGCCAGCCGCGAAGCCGGCCAGTCCTTTCGTCACCGCGCCGCCGGCACTGCCGCCGGCACCCAGCGTCAGCATTGCTCTCGGCGAACGGCCGGAGCAGCGGGTGCCGATGTCACGCCTGCGGGCGCGCGTCGCCGAGCGCCTGCTGCAGTCGCAGTCCAGCAACGCCATTCTCACCACCTTCAACGAAGTGAACATGGGTCCGATCATGGCGCTGCGCAAGCAGTACGGTGAGCGCTTCGAGAAGACGCATGGGGTTCGCCTCGGATTCATGGCCTTCTTCGTCAAGGCGGCGGTCGCCGCCCTGCAGAGATTCCCGGTGCTGAACGCTTCGGTCGATGGCAACGACATCGTCTACCACGGTTACATCGACATCGGTATAGCCGTCGGCAGCCCGCGCGGCCTGGTCGTGCCGATCCTGCGCGATGCCGACCAGATGTCCTTCGCCGCCATCGAGAAGAAGATCGGCGAGTATGGCGTCAAGGCCAAGGATGGCAAGCTGTCGATGGAAGAACTCACCGGTGGCACCTTCTCGATCTCCAACGGCGGCGTCTTTGGTTCGATGCTGTCGACGCCGATCATCAATCCGCCACAGTCGGCGATCCTTGGCATCCATGCCACCAAGGACCGGCCGGTGGTCGAGAACGGCCAGGTCGTCATCCGGCCGATCAACTATCTGGCGATGTCCTACGATCACCGCATCATCGACGGCCGCGAAGCGGTGCTCGGCCTGGTGACGATGAAGGAGGCTCTGGAAGATCCGGCTCGCCTGCTGCTCGGCGTCTAGTCAGTCGTCACCCGGGCACGGAGACACGGGGGAAGTTCCCTGTGTCCACTCCGTGCCTTCGTGTCTCCGCGGTTGGAAAGGGAAACCATCATGTCCAAGCAATATGACCTTCTCGTTGTCGGTGGCGGCCCGGGTGGTTACGTCGCAGCCATTCGTGCCGCTCAACTCGGTTTCAGCGTCGCCTGCTGTGAATCGAATGCCTATGCCGATCCGAAGGGCGAGCCACGGCTCGGCGGCACCTGCCTGAACGTTGGCTGCATTCCGTCGAAAGCCCTGCTGCACACCTCGCACCTCTTCGAGGAAGCAGAGCACGGCTTTGCCGAGCAGGGAATCGCCGTCGGCACGCCGGTGATCGAGGTCGGCAAGATGCTGGCGCGCAAGAACGCCATCGTCAAGCAGCTCACCAGCGGCATCAAGGGGCTGTTCAAGAAGAACAAGGTGGCACTGCTCAACGGGCATGGCAGTTTCGTCGGTCGCAAGCAGGCGGACGGAGGCGACGTCTGGCAGATGCAGGTCGGCGACGACCTCGTCGAGGCGAAGCAGGTGATCGTCGCGACCGGATCGAAGGCGCGGCATCTTCCCGGCGTACTGGTGGACAACGAGATCGTCTGTGACAACGTCGGTGCGCTCGACATCGCCGCCGTGCCGAAGAGGCTGGCGGTCATCGGTGCCGGTGTCATCGGCCTCGAAATGGGCAGCGTCTGGCGCCGCCTCGGTGCCGAGGTCACGATTCTCGAGGCGCTTCCCGAGTTCCTGGCGCTGGCCGACGTCGACGTCGCCAAGGAGGCAGCGAAGGTATTCGCCAAACAGGGCCTCAGGATCATCCTCGGTATCGAGATCGGCGACGTCAAGGTCTCACAGAAGGGCGTCTCGATCGACTACACCGACAAGGAAGGGGGCGAGCACAGGCTCGACGCCGATCGCCTGATCGTCTCGATCGGTCGCATCCCGAATACGGATGGCCTGGCTGCCGAACAGGTCGGCCTGCAGTTGAACGAGCGCGGCCAGGTCGAAGTGGATGCCCATTGCCGCACCAACCTGCCGGGAGTGTGGGCGGTCGGCGACGTCGTTGCCGGTCCGATGCTGGCGCACAAGGCCATGGAAGAGGGGGTCATGGTTGCCGAGCTGATGGCTGGTCAGGCCGGGCACTGCAATTTCGACACCATTCCCTGGGTGATCTACACCAGCCCGGAGATCGCCTGGGTAGGCAAGACCGAGCAGCAACTCAAGGCGGCAGGGATCGCCTACAAGGCCGGAAAGATTCCCTTTGCCGCCAACGGCCGCGCGCTCGGTATGGGTGATCCGACCGGCTTCGTCAAGATTCTCGCCTGCGCCGCGAGTGATCGCATCCTCGGCGTCCATGTCATCGGCGCCAACGCTTCCGAGCTGATCTCGGAAGGCGTGGTGGCGATGGAATTCGGTGCTGCTTCCGAAGACCTGGCGCGCATCTGTCACGCACACCCGACGCTGTCGGAGGTGGTGCACGAGGCAGCGCTGGCTTGCGACAAGAGGCCCCTGCACTTCTAGTCGACGCCACGCCGCAGAGCGCCGCGACGCTCAGGCGAGGTGCTGCGGGTACCTCGCCGCTTCGCCGCAGCAAGGGCGGATAGCCCGGGATGCCCGCGGTGAGCGTCCGCCGGTGTTCGCCGTTCAGTCGCCGCAGAAGGGATTGCTGCGGCGCTCCTTGCCGAAGGTCGACATCGGACCATGCCCCGGAATGAAGGCGACATCGTCACCGAGTGGCCAAAGCCGGTTGCGTATCGACGAGATCAGCGTGTCGTAGTCGCCCTTGGGGAAATCGGTACGGCCGATCGAGCCCTGGAAGAGCACGTCGCCAACCACCGCCAACCGCCCGCCGCGGTCGAAGAAGACGATGTGCCCCGGTGTGTGACCGGGGCAGTGCAGCACCTCGAGTTCCACGTTGCCGAGCGAAACCGTATCACCCTGCTCGAGCCAGCGGTCGGGAGTGAAGCTGCGCGCGTTGGCCAGTCCGAACATTCTGCTCTGTGAAGCCATGCCGTCGATCCAGAACTGGTCTTCACGCTGCGGTCCTTCGATCGGCAGCGAACGCCGTGCCGCCAGATCGGCGACGGCACCTGCGTGATCGATGTGGCCGTGGGTGACCAGGATCTTTTCCAGTTCGACGCCGTTGGCCTCGACGGCGCGCAGGATGCGTGCGATGTCGCCGCCCGGGTCTACGACCGCACCGCGGCGGGTCTGCTCGCACCAAAGGAGGCTGCAGTTCTGCTCGAAAGGAGTGACCGGGATGATCTGGTATTTCATGCTCGAAGGCTCCGCGCCGGCTGTGGGTGACAGCGGTGGCGAAGTATAACAGAGGCACCCGCGGCCCCGGCAGGCGCCGGGTGGCGCTGGCCGGGGCCGTTGCCGTGCGCGGCGCCAGGCGCCTATTTCAGGGCCGAGAGCGGGGCGCCGAAGTTGATGTGGAAGGCTTGCCCGTCGATCACCAGCGCTGGCACCGATTGCACACCGAAGCCTTCAGCTTCGGCAACGCGGCGGGCATCCTGGCCGAGGTGTACGACCTCGACTGCATAGCGGGCAGGATCAAGGGCTTGCGCGAACTGCTGTTCGGCGGTGACACAGACCGGGCAGCCGGCATGGTAGAAGATGGCTTGCTGCATGGCTTTCTCCTCTGGCGGAATGTTGGAGCGAAACATGCATCGACTCGATGCATAATCGAACCTTAATGCCAGCACGAAGTGCTTGTCAAGCAATGATTCGAGGCGATACATTACGTCCATGAAGCCGAGCGTCTTCGTCTTCGAGCGCCTGGCGGCGCTGCTGCAGCAACTGGTGCGCGAGGATGCCGCGCGCCATGGCCTGTTGCCGGTGCATCTGCAGGTGCTCGGCTACCTCGCGCAGGCGAACCGTTACAGCAATATTCCGATCGCCGTCGCGAGCTACCTCGGCATCACCCGCGGCACGGTGTCGCAGACCTTGGCGATGCTCGAGCGCAAGGGGCTGATCAGCCGGAGCAATGACGATCGCCATGGCCGGCGCATTCATCTGCAGCTGACCGCCGCCGGCGAGGAGGTGCTGGCAGGCAGCTGGCCACAGCGCTTGGACGGGCTTCTTGCTGCCGGCGGTGTCGACCTCGACGAGCTCGCCAGTCAACTGCGCGCCGTCCTCGGCAGTCTGCAGCGACTCAACGACCGCCAGGCTTTCGGCCAGTGCCGCGAATGCGCGCACTTCCTCGAGGAAAGGGGGAAGCATCGCTGCGGCCTCACCGGCGAAACGCTGGCAGTCGAACAGACGGTTCGGATCTGCCGTGAGTGGAGCGACCCGAGGTTACGTGAAAGTCGCCCCGGCGACTCACGAAGCGCCCCTCGCCCGCTTGCGGAAGAGGGGCGGGGGTGAGGGAAACGGTCATGGTTTTCGTGGTTCCGGGTGTCAAGGAGTGGCCATGACCGTTGGCTCGGCCGATCCTGCAGGCGCCCGCCCGTACGCCATGAGCGGGCTGGCAGCGTGTCGGCAGTCGCGCTGGCGATTGCCCGCGACAGCTCTCGCCGGCATCGCTTCGCTGATCTGCAGCCTGGCCGCCGTCGCCGCCGGCGAAGCGGCGGCGCAGGTCGAGGTACGGCGTGACGGCGGGGTGTACAGCGTCCATGCCAGCGCGCAGCTGGCCGCCGGGCAGCGGCTCGTCTGGGACACGCTGACCGATTACGAGCACCTGGGCGAGTTCGTCCCCGGCGTCCGGCGCGCGCGCGTGCTCGAACGCGAGGGCAACCGCCTGCTCGTCGAGCAGGCGGGCATCTTCAGGATCCTCTTCTTCGAGTTGCCGGTGCATGTGCGTCTTGACGTCCTTCACCTCCCCTATGGGACCGTCATCGCGCAGCTGGCGACGGCCGCGACCGGGGCCGGCGACGCATCGACCTTGCGCAGCTTCACTGGCCGCTACCGGATCATTCAGGGAGAGGAGCGGCTGCCGCCGGGCGTCGTGCGGCTCGATTACGATGCACGGTTCGAGCTGTCCACGCCGCTCGCGCCACTGCTCGGTCCGCTTTTCGGGATGGCAGCGGTGCGGCAGACGATGCGCGTCCAGTTCGAAGCCATGCTGCGTGAGATCGAGCGCCGGCAGCAGGCACTGGCGCGACCTGAGCAGCCCGGATGAGCCAGAGGCCGTTGCTCGTCGCCGCCTGCTGCATGCTGATCGGTTGTGCCGGACTCGATCCGCATGCCGACGATCCGGCAGCGCAGCGCCGCCTCCAACATGATGCCGTCGGCGACTGCGCGCGCCTGTTTGCGGCGATCGATCGCCGCATCGACGCCGAAGGTACGCGTGATGCGCAATCGCCACGGGTAGCCGGCTTTCCCCATCTGCGTGTGGACCGTGTATTGGCCCGGCTGGCTGCTGCGGCGACGGTGCCATCGGGTGATCCGCTTGCGGCGCAATGGTATCGGGCGCTGGTACAGCGTGACGCCGACGACCGCGCGATCGAGCTGGCGAACAGCACCCCGACGATGGTCAGCGACGACGAACTGGCTGCATGTCGGGAGACGCTTCGCCGCGCCGACCAGGCGGAACTGGCGAAGGTGCGAGCAGCGGCCGTGGTCCCCGACGACTATTCGACGACGCTGCGCGCCCTCGGCCTCTATCCGCTGACGCGCCACCTCTTCGCCGCTGGCATCGAACGTTGGCAGCAGGAGACGCTGGTCATTTTCGCCGCGCAGGCAGCCGAAACCACCAGTGGCACACGGCGGCTGCGCTACGTTCCCGACGCGCAGCCGCAGGGCCTGCCGCTGGTCAGGGATCTGTCGGCACTCGGTCTGCCCAGCGTCGCCGGATCCGAGCTTGCCGAACTCGTCGTCCGGCACGCGCCCCGACTGGAGATCGAGACTGCCGGTGACGACGACCGACCCGGAGCACTCGTCTGGCAGCCCGATGGTGCCGACGGCCAACGGCTGGTGGTCGCCGTTGCGGAACAGGTGCTCTACGTCCGCAGCGGCTACGCGCAAATGGCCGACCGCTGGCTGTTGCAGCTGAGTTACACTGCATGGTTTCCCGGGCGCCCGCCAGAGCGGGCGCCGGATCTGCTGGCGGGGCGTTTCGACGGCCTGCTCTGGCGCGTCACCCTGGCCGAGGATGGCAGTCCCCTGATTTACGACACGATACACCCATGCGGCTGCTACCACCTGTTCGTTCCGGGAGAGCGGGTGCGCGCCAAGGCGCAGCCAGCCGGCATCGACGAGGGGCTGTTCGTGCCCCAGACGCTGTTGGCGCCGCGGACGGAGCAGCGAATCGTCCTCAGGCTCGCCGCCGGCACGCATCAGCTGCAGCAGGTGCTTGTCGAGGCGGCTGCCGCGGCAGCGGGCATACGGCTGGCTCTGCGCGACGACGATGAACTGCGTTCGCTGGCGTTTCCGGGTGGCGGCCGGCGCAGCGTTTTTGCCGCCGACGGACTGCTTCCCGGGAGCGAAAGACTGGAGCGCTTCGTGTTCTGGCCGATGGGTGTGCGCAGTGCCGGCCAGATGCGGCAATGGGGACGGCATGCCACTGCCTTCGTCGGCCGGCGCCACTTCGATGATCCGCTGCTCATGGACCGCTATTTCGAGCGTCTGCCATGACGCACCGTGAGGAGGGACGATGCCGGGGACGGTCGTGAAGCTCAGGGTGGCGACCTACAACATCCACAAGGGTGTCACAGGAATCCGTGGTCGGCCGCGCATCCATGATGTCCGCCTGGCGCTCGATGCGATCGATGCCGACATCGTCTTCCTGCAGGAGGTGCAGGATCGCAACGAGCGGCTGGCCCGCCAGCCGGGCTACCCGTCGTCCGGAACACAGCTCGATTTTCTCGCCACGGGTGCCTATGAGCACCGCGCCTATGGGATGAATGCGGCCTATCCGCATGGGCATCACGGGAACGCGATCCTCTCGCGCCACCGCATCGTCGCCCACACCAACCATGACATCTCCGACCACCTGCTCGAGAAACGAGGACTGCTGCATGCGGTGATCCGTCTCGGGCGCGGGCGGGGCAAGGAAGTGCACCTGATCTGCGTGCACTTCGGGCTGATCAAGCGCAGCCGCCTGCGTCAGGCGAGCTTCCTCGCCGATTTCGTTCACCGCGAGGTACCCGCCAGAGCACCGCTGATCGTTGCCGGCGACTTCAACGATTGGCAGCAGCGGGTCGACCGCCTGCTGCGCGAGCGCCTTGGCGTCGACGAAGTGACGGTGGCTTCGCCTGCTGCGCGGCACGACCGCCGCCTGCTCGACTGGCTGCTGCCGTGGCGCCGCCGCACCACGCCGGCGGAGGTTGCCCGCACCTTTCCCAGCTTTGCTCCCTGGCTGACGCTGGACCGCATCTACGTGCGCGGTTTTCAGGTGCTCGAAATGCACGTTCCCAAGGGGATCGCCTGGGCACGCTGCTCCGACCACGCGCCGCTGATAGCCGAACTCGTCCTGCGCCCAGCGCGTGTCGGCGTGGCATCGTCGAGGGCGAGCACGCTGCACCCCGGTTGATCGTCTGGCGGCTTCGTGATGCCGCTGTGACGCGCCTTCTCCGGCAAGGGACGCGGCCAGCGCGGCGCGGGTTTGCCGGTGGCCACTGCCGCAGCATCGCGCCGCAGGTGCCCTGACTGCAGAGTGCCTGCGGCCCTGATCAGGCACCTTGCCTCTTGGCGTTGTCCGCGGCGGGACAGGCAGCTCGAGCACGGCCGGATCCTCGAAGCGGAAGATGGAAGACCGCGCGGGCATCGGCGAGACGGTCCTGTTCGCTGCCAGCACGCGCCAGTGCCTGTGCCAGCGTGATTCCCTGAGCCTCGAAGTTGAGCTCCTCGTACTTCGCGGTTGCGCCGAGAACGGTGAAGCTCCGCGGCTGGAACAGCGCAGTGACGACGTCACCGGGCTGGAGAGAGATGTTCTGCCGCGGGTCGCGAATGATCGTCTCCAGCGCGAGGGAATGCACCTGCTCGCCGCGCCCGGTCAGCGGCATGCGTGTGCTCGACGCCACTTCGCCGACGATCGTCACGTTCGAGGTCGCGTTGCGGATGACCCGTACCAGTGCCTGTGGCTGATTGGCCTTGCCGCCGAGACGGCGAACGATCTTCTTCTCCACCTGCTGCGGTGTCTTGCCGGCCACCTGCAGCGATCCGGCCAAGAGAACGCTGAGCGTTCCCTCGCCGCTGACCATCTGCTCGGGGAACGCGGTCGACCTGGCAGCGGCGACCGCCGAGCGCGGATCGGGCAGCGGTGCGCGTTCGCCAGGCCGGCCGTTCAGCGGATGGCACCGACGAAGCCGTCGATCGTCGGTCGAGCTGCGTGCAGATGGGCCAGACAGTCGTCCCAGAGGGCGGGTCGCAGTCCGAGCCGTCGCAGTTGCGCCGCATCGTGGTCGCTGGCCAGAGTCTCGACGAAGCCGTCGAGGGCCGCGTGTGCGACCCGGTTGGCGAGACCGATGAGGGCGCAGAAACGGTATTCGTCGCCGCTGGCGTCAGGCTCATGGTGGTGGGCAATGGCGGCGATATGGCGCGCCGGCAGATCCCAGCGTTCGGCGACCATCTGGCCCACTTCCGGGTGGGTAAACTCGAACAGCGTTCGTTCGGCCTCAAGACTGCCGAATGCCGAATCCCGTTCCAGATCGAGTACGTGGCGGTAGCCCGACTCGGCCTGGACGGCGAAGATGAGCTTGCCGATGTCGTGCAGGAGACCCGCCATGAATGCCTCGTCACCGGGGTGGCGAAGCGCATCTGCCAGGAAGCGGGCGGCTGTTGCGGTGGCGATCGAGTGCTTCCAGAACTCCACCAGGTTCAGCCGCTCGGTACGGAAGGAATCGAAGGCGCCGACCGAGATCAGCATGCCCTGGACATTGGTGAAGCCGAGCACCCGCACGGCGTCGGCGATGGTGCCGATGCGGCGCGAGAGGCCGAAGAAGGCCGAGTTGGCAACGCGCAGGACCTTGGCCGAGATCGCCGGGTCATGGATGATCACCCGTTCGACCGCGCGCGCGTCGCTGGCGGGATCCTGCATGACGCGCAGTGCCTGCACGACCACCACCGGCAGCGTCGGCACCTCGTAGACATCGATGGGCCGGAAGCGCGCCAGCGGTTCGGCGGTCAGCTTGTTGCCGTCGAGGGCGTGGCCCGTTTCGAGGAGCGCGGCTGGCAGCCCGGGATGGACGAGCTGGAAGGCGTGGATCGGCTGCGGCAGGTCGCGCAGGCGGAGCATGCCGACATCGTGCAGGCTGCTGCCGACGGGCAGGGTGCTGCGCACCAGCGCTGCGGTCGCCGAGCTCAGCAGGGTCTGGCCGCCGTGCGTCACCGCCAGGAGTCGGGCGACGCGATTGAGTGTCCGACCGAAGTAGTCACCGTCGCTCAGGTAGGCCGGCCCGCTGTGCAAGGCGATGCGCACGCGCAGCGGGCTGCGCGTCGGCCACTGCTCGCCGGCAAGGCTCGTCTGGATCTGGCTGGCGGCACGCAACGCAGCCGCGGCGTCATCGAAGGTGACGCAGAAGGCGTCGCCGACGGTCTTGAAGACGAGTCCGCGATGGCGCTCGATCGCTGCCGAGAGCAGGTTGTTGTGCCGTTGCAGCGCGACGCGCATCGCCTGGGACTCGCTTTCCCAGAGGCTCGTCGACCCTTCGATGTCGGTAAACAGGAAGGTGGTGTCGATCAGCGCGGCATCGCCGAGACCGGGCTTTTCGACGTCGCTCTGCCGCATGGCCTGCTGTCGGTGTGGCTGCTCAGGGCTGCCGGCGGTCAGTCGGTCGGCTGTCCTTTCGCGGCAGTCCGAGGAGACCCAGCGCCAGACCGAACAGGGCCAGCGACGCTGGTTCCGGGATGAGGCCGGTGGTGCAGGATGTACGGGAGTCGCGCAGGCAGACATTGTCGAGCCGGGCGTCATCGTTGCCCTGGTCGTCGCCGGTCTTCCAGTCGGCATTGATCCAGATGCCCTGCACGTTGGCGAGGACGGCTTGAATGTAGGCGTCGGTTGCCAGCAGCGCGAAGGGGTTGTTCGTCCGCCAGCCGGCCGATGAGTCGAGGGCGAACTCGTAGCGGGTGAAGCCTCCGGTTGCCGGCGGTGCGGTCGGGATGAAGATCATGCGGCCAGCTTCACCAAGAATCGCGACGTTGGGGAAGGGATCGCCATCGTTCTGGCTGTCCTGCAGGTCGTAGCTGATCGAGCCGCCGAAGAAGGCACTCTTGTCGCCGCCGTAGGCCGCTGACGAGCGGAATGTGGTCCACGGATAAAGGTCTCCCGTGCGCAGCGTTCCGCCAACCGGGTCGTGATCGACGGGGCCGGTGAAGGCGCCGTCGACCGCCGGCAGGAAGCCGGAGAAAATTATCCGGCCTGTTCCCCAGCCTTCTGCGCCGAGGCTGAAGTCCGAGCGGACGACGGCGGCCGACGCGTTTGCCGAGGCAAGGTTCAGGCCTGAGGCGATGATCGCTGCAATCAGGTTGTTCTTCATCGTGCTTCTCCAGGAAAGGGTTGCGCGTCGCGTGCCGTGTGTCGCCAAGGTGCCTGCCAGAGGCGGAGGAGCCCGGCCGCAGGTTGGCAAAGGCCGGGCCGCTCAGCTCGTCGGGGAACACGCCGCACGGTCGTAGCTGCTCCTGAACGGACGCCCCCCGCATCAGTTCACCTTGGGTGCACCGCTACCTCGCCAAGTCTGGAGCATTCGTTCCCCGCGCGCAAGCATGTGGGCACCAACCGCATGCGGCTGTCGCCGTTGCGACGCAGGTGGAACGTGCGCAGCCAAGTGTTGTCATTCTTGAGGGCGCGCCCACAGCACGCACCCTTCTGGAGAACCCGCATGCGCCACTCGCCATTCAACACCCTGTCCCGCTTCAGCCCGCCCGGTCAGCCGGAGGCCCTGTACTACTCGCTGCCGGCGCTCGCCGCCGCCGGGCTCGGCAACGTCGATCGCCTGCCGGTGTCGCTGCGAATTGTCCTCGAGGCGCTGCTGCGTCACTGCGACGGCCTGCGGGTGAGTGAGAAGAACATCGTCGAGCTCGCGCAATGGCAGCCCCGGGGGGAGCGCAGCGAGGAGATTCCATTCGTCGTTGCGCGCGTTGTCCTGCAGGACTTCACCGGCGTGCCGTTGCTCTGCGATCTGGCGGCCATGCGCCACGTCGCGGCCGAGCGCGGACTCGATCCACGGCGCATCGAGCCGCTGGTGCCGGTCGATCTGGTCGTCGACCATTCGATTCAGGTCGATCATTACGGGACGCCGCAGGCGCTGCAGCAGAACATGCGCCGCGAGTTCGCGCGCAATGGCGAACGCTATCAGTTCATGAAGTGGGGCATGCAGGCCTTCGACACCTTCCGCGTCGTGCCGCCCGGAGTCGGCATCGTCCATCAGGTCAACCTCGAGTACCTGTTCCGCGGCGTGCGGCAGCAGGAGACGGTCGACGGCAGACTGTGTTTTCCCGACACGCTGGTCGGTACCGATTCGCACACGACGATGATCAATGCCGTCGGCGTCGTCGGCTGGGGCGTCGGCGGCATCGAGGCCGAGGCGGCGATGCTTGGCCAGCCGGTCTACTTTCTGACCCCCGACGTGGTCGGTGTCGAGCTCGGCGGCCGCCTGCGCGAAGGAGTCACCGCGACCGACCTAGTGCTGACGGTGACCGAACTGCTGCGGCGCGAGAAGGTCGTCGGCACCTTCGTCGAGTATTTCGGCGAGGGCGCGAGCACGCTGTCGGTGACCGACCGCGCGACGCTGGCCAACATGGCGCCGGAGTACGGGGCGACGATGGGTTTCTTCCCGGTCGACGAGAAGACCGTCGGCTACATGCGCAGCAGCGGCCGCAGCGATGAGGACTGCGAGCTGTTCGAGGCGTATTTCCGCGCCCAGGGCCTGTTCGGCATCCCGCGCGCGGGCGAGGTCGACTATTCGCGCCGCGTGTACCTGGACCTGTCGACGATCGTTCCCTCGCTCGCTGGCCCGAAGCGGCCGCAGGACCGGATCGCCTTGCCCGAGATGGCCAGCCGCTTCAACGCCCTGTTGACCACTGCGGAGTCGGCGGACGGCTTCGGACGGCCGCCGGCGAGCCTGGCGCAGCGCCATCCTACCGGGCTCCCCGGCGTCGACCTCGGTCATGGCGACGTCCTGATTGCGGCGATCACCTCGTGCACCAACACCAGCAATCCGGCGGTGATGATCGCTGCCGGGCTGCTGGCGAGGAAGGCGGTGGCAAAGGGGCTGCAGGTCAGGCAACACATCAAGACTTCGCTCGCTCCCGGTTCGCGGGTGGTGACCGATTATCTCGACCGCGCGGGGCTGCTGGCGCCGCTGGCCGAACTGGGCTTCGCGCTCGTCGGTTATGGCTGCACGACCTGCATCGGCAACGCCGGCGATCTCGATCCGGCGTTCAACAGGACGATCTCCGAGCAGCAGTTGATCGCTGCGGCGGTGCTCTCGGGCAACCGCAACTTCGAGGCGCGGATCCACCCCGGACTGCGTGCCAACTATCTGGCGTCGCCGCCGCTGGTGGTGGCATTCGCGATTGCCGGTCGGGTGAACATCGACCTCGAGAGAGAGCCCCTGGGAACCGGCGTCGATGGGCTGCCGGTGTATCTGCGGGACATCTGGCCGAGTTCGGACGAGATTGGCGCCGTGTTGCCGCTGGCGCTCGATCCGCAGACCTTCCGTCGGCGCTACGCCGATGTCAGCGCAGACCAGGATCTGTGGCAGGCGATTCCGGCGCCGAGCGGCGAGGTATACGACTGGCCACCGTCGACCTACATTGCCCGGCCGCCGTTCTTCGAACTGCCGCCGCAGGCTGCCGGCGACATTCGCGGCGCCCGCGCGCTGCTGCTGCTCGGCGATTCCGTGACCACCGACCACATCTCGCCGGCGGGCTCGTTCGGCGAGGCGACGCCGGCGGGGGAGTGGCTGCGCGCACAGGGGGTCGAGCGCGCCGACTTCAACTCCTACGGCTCCCGCCGCGGCCATCACGAGGTGATGATGCGCGGTACCTTTGCCAATGTCCGGATTCGCAACCTGATGCTGCCGCCGGACGCCGACGGCCGTCGGCGCGAGGGTGGGCACACGCTGCTCGACGGGCAGCCGACGACCGTATTCGCGGCGGCGACGAGCTACCTGGAGCGGGGGATACCCAGCATCGTCATCGCCGGCGAGGAGTATGGCACCGGCTCGTCACGGGACTGGGCCGCCAAGGGAACACGCCTGCTCGGCGTGCGCGCCGTGATCGCCCGCAGCTACGAGCGGATTCACCGCGCCAACCTGGTCGGCATGGGTGTCCTGCCGTTGCAGTTCATCGGCGATGACTCGGCCGCCTCGCTCGGCCTGCGCGGCGACGAGCGCTTCGACATCACCGGGTTGGCCGGCGGGCTGTCGCCGATGCAGACGGTGGCTCTGGCGATCACGCGCGCCGACGGCGAGCGACACGAGTGTCGGCTGCTTTGCCGCATCGATACGCCGATCGAGGTCAGCTATTACCGTGCCGGCGGCATCCTGCCTTTCGTGCTTGAGCAGTTGCTTGGCGGACGGTGACGCGCAGCTGCCGGTACGCTGCAGCGTCGGCGTGGGCTGCCGCTCGCCACACCGGTTGCTGCTGGCGTTGCCCGGCGGAGCGCGCTGCCGGATGTGGCTGGGGTGTCTCCGAACGCCTTGCGTGCTGCGTGGCACAATGCCCCATGCATGGTGCGTGCGGCGCTGTCGGCGGTCCCGTCAGGCAGGCACCGGGGAGCTTGGGCACGCCGCTCGATCCTCGTCGCGACAGCGCTGGCGGTCGCCGGCGGCGCCGGCATCGGACCTCGCGGCCAGCGCCGAAGCGGCGCTCCGCGCGTGCCCGGCGCGCAGTCCGGCCTTGTGCCGGGCGAGCAGCGCGAGACTCTGTTCGACATAGTCGTGCGAGCTGATCGCGCTGCCGACGTAGCGGCGGAGCAACTCCAGCCACTGCGCATGGATCGCGCAGGGGGTCTGCCGATCGCCACCATTGGCCAGCGGGCAGTCCGGGCAGCGCGTCGCCTGCAGCGTGGTGACGGCGATCTGCTTCTGCCATTGCTGGCGATAGAGGCGGGCGTTGCTTTCGATCCAGGCCAGCGCCCGCGCCTCCCGCTCGGCTTCCGGAAAGGACGCCACGTGAGTCTGGACGGTTGCCAATTGCCTCTCGAAGAACTCCTCGTCCGACCGTTCCGGAGTCTCGCCGCCGCCAACAAAGCGGGAGATCAGCGCCAGGGTCGGGTCATCAACGACATACATCGGTGCCTCGCACAGCCGTCGGCGGAATGCTTCCACCATGAGGAAATATAGCACGGATGTTGCGTTGCAGCAATCAATTCCTGTCTTCGCTCGACCGCAGGCGTGGACCGAGGGCCTTGGCCGCAGGCGACTGAGCTATTACCATCGCGGGCGAAGCGGCGCAGTGCAGCGTCGTGATTCCCGGGAGGGCTTGTCGATGTTGATGCGCGTTGATCATTCCGTTCTCCTGCTCGTCGATCTGCAGGAGCGCTTGCAGCCGGCGATCCATGATGCCGGTGCGGTGCTCGCGGCCAGCGTCTGGCTGACGCGCGTCGCGCAGCGGCTGCAGGTGCCGGTGATCTGTACCGAGCAGTACGTCAAGGGCCTCGGGCCGACGATGCCGGATCTGCGCCAGTTGCTGCCGGAGGAATGCGTGATCGAGAAGACGCACTTCTCGGCGTTGGCCGACGGCAGACTCCTGCAGCTTGCCGGCGGCGATCGGGCGCAGTTCATCGTCGCCGGCACCGAAGCGCATGTCTGCGTGCAGCAGACGGTACTCGACCTGCTGGCAGCGGGCCGCAAAGTCTTCGTCGTCGATGAGGCGATCGGCTCGCGGCGAGCCAGCGACAAGACGCTGGCGGTCGAGCGCATGCGCCGCCACGGCGCCGACATCGTGTCGCGCGAGATGGTCGTCTTCGAGTGGCTGCGGCAGGCGGGGAGCGACGTCTTTCGCGCGATCAGCCGCGAGTTCATCCGCTGAACGGGCGCCGGCCGGTACGGGACGGGAATCGATGGATGGATTCTTCGGCCGTGCTGCAGGCGCTGGATCAGGCTTCGGCCTTTGAACGGTACCGCATGCGTGCCGCGATCGACCGGGTCGTCGATCAGCCGCGGTGGGTCCGGGCAATTCGCCCGCGGCTTCGCGTCGTCGACTCGCAGGTGATCGCCGGCGAGCAGCTCGCCATCGGCGACGCGGCTGTCGTGCCGGCTCGGTCGTGAGCCCCGGCGTGCCGGCGGCGCCTACGCCGGGGGTGTGGTTGGGGTCGTGTCCTCGCCGCTGATGCCGAAGACCTGCCGGCGCAACCGGAAGAGCTCGTCACGTGCTGCCGCCGCTTTCTCGAATTCGAGGTTCCTGGCGCAGTCGAGCATCTCCTTTTCGAGACGCCGCAGTTCGCGTGCCAGTTCCTTCTCGCTCATGGCTTCGTAGCCGGCCTGTCGTTGCGCCGCCTTGAGTTCCTTCCGCGCGCTTTCGCTGTCGTAGACGCCGTCGATGATATCGATGATCCGCTTGCTGATGCCGGTCGGAACGATGCCGTGGCTGTCGTTGAAGGCAAGCTGCCGTTGCCGGCGCCGTTCGGTTTCGGCGATCGCCCGCTGCATCGATCCGGTGACCCGGTCGGCGTAGAGGATGGCGGTCCCGTGCAGATGGCGGGCGGCGCGGCCGATGGTCTGGATCAGCGATCGCTCGGAGCGCAGGAAACCTTCCTTGTCGGCATCGAGGATGGCGACCAGTGACACTTCCGGAATGTCGAGGCCTTCGCGCAGCAGGTTGATGCCGACGAGGACATCGAACTTGCCGAGGCGCAGGTCACGGATGATCTCGACACGCTCGACGGTGTCGATGTCCGAATGCAGGTAGCGGACGCGCACTTCGTGGTCGCTGAGAAAGTCGGTCAGATCCTCTGCCATCCGTTTCGTCAGGGTGGTCACCAGGACGCGCTCGCCAGCTTCGGTGCGGCGCCGGATCTCGGAGAGCAGGTCGTCGACCTGCGTCGAGGCCGGGCGCACGATCAGCACCGGGTCGACCAGTCCGGTCGGGCGCACGAGCTGCTCGACGACCTGCCCCTGATGCGCCTCCTCGTAGTCGCCCGGGGTGGCCGAGACGAAGATCGTCTGCCGCAACAGGGCCTCGAACTCGGCGAACTGCAGCGGCCGGTTGTCGAGCGCCGAGGGCAGGCGGAAACCGTATTCGACGAGGTTCTCCTTGCGCGAGCGGTCGCCCTTGTACATGCCGCCGACCTGCGACACCGCGACATGCGACTCGTCGATGAACAGCAGCGCATCGGCGGCGAGATAGTCGAGCAGTGTCGGCGGCGGCTGCCCGGGCTGGCGTCCCGAGAGATGCCGCGAGTAGTTCTCGATTCCCTTGCAGAAGCCGACCTGATCGAGCATCTCGAGGTCGAAGCGGGTGCGCTGCTCGATCCGCTGCGCCTCGACCAGGCGGCCAGCGGCCTGGAAACTGGCGACCCGCTCGGCCAACTCGACCTTGATTGCCTCGATCGCCCGCAACACCGTCTCGCGCGGCGTCACGTAGTGCGACGAAGGAAAGATGGTGAAGCGCAGCAGGCGGTTCTGCAGGTGGCCGGTCAGCGGGTCGAAGAGCTGCAGGCCGTCGATCTCGTCGTCGAAGAGCGAGATGCGGATCGCCTGCTCGGCGTGCTCGGCGGGAAAGACGTCGATGACGTCGCCACGGACGCGGAAGCTGCCGCGGCGGAAATCGGTCTCGTTGCGCTCGTACTGCATCGCCGTCAGCCGCTTGATGATCTCGCGCTGTCCCAGCCGGTCGCCGACGCGCATGGTGAGGATCATCCGGTGGTACTCGTCGCGGTCGCCGATGCCGTAGATGCACGACACCGTCGCCACCAGGACGCAGTCGCGCCGTTCGAGCAGGCTCTTGGTGGCGGAGAGACGCATCTGTTCGATGTGCTCGTTGATCGACGAGTCCTTCTCGATGTACAGGTCGCGCGACGGGACGTAGGCCTCGGGCTGGTAGTAGTCGTAGTAGGAGACGAAGTACTCGACGGCGTTGTCGGGGAAGAACTCGCGGAACTCGGCGTAGAGCTGCGCGGCCAGCGTCTTGTTCGGTGCCAGGACGAGCGCCGGGCGGCCGCTGCGTGCGATGACGTTGGCCATGGTGTAGGTCTTGCCCGAGCCGGTGACACCAAGCAGCGTCTGGAACGACAGTCCGTCGCGCAGGCCGGTCAGCAACTGTTCGATCGCCTGCGGCTGGTCGCCGGCCGGCTGAAACGGCTGGTAGAGGCGGAACGGACTGTCCGCGAAGGTCAGCGAAGGAGGCCTCTCGAGCGTTCGAATTTGCTGTTCCATGCTAAGATTTTACGTTTTTTTGTGCGCACCGGTCGCCACGGCGAGCCGGTGCGCGATTGAAACTGTCCGCTTGGCCCACCCCTACCGGAAAAACAGACCATGACCGCTTCGATCTTTGCTGCCGTGGAGATGGCTCCACGTGATCCGATCCTCGGCCTGACCGAGGCCTTCAATGCCGACAGTCGCACGACCAAGGTCAATCTGGGCGTCGGCGTGTATCTCGACGACAGCGGCAAGGTGCCGCTGCTGGCGGCGGTGAAGCTCGCCGAGAAGGCGCGCCTGGAGGCCATGCCGCCACGCGGCTATCAGCCGATCGACGGTCTGCCAGCCTACAACCAGGCAGTGCAGAAACTGCTCTTCGGCGAGCAGTCGGCGCTGCTCGCCGAAGGCCGCGTCCTGACCATCGAGGCGCTGGGTGGCACTGGCGGCCTCAAGGTGGGTGCCGACTACCTGCGTCGCCTGCTGCCGGAGGCGACGGTCTACATCAGCGATCCGAGCTGGGAAAACCATCGCGCACTGTTCGAGTTTGCCGGTTTCCGCGTCGACTCGTACCCCTACTATGACGCGACGACACGTGGCGTCGACTTTGCGGCGATGAAGGCGGGGTTGAACATGCTGCCGGCAGGATCGATCGTCGTCCTGCACGCCTGTTGCCACAACCCGACGGGCGCCGACCTCGATGCCGCACAGTGGCGCGAAGTCATCGACATCGTCGCGGCACGCAGCCTGGTCCCGTTCATCGACATCGCCTACCAGGGCTTCGCCGACGGCATCCGTGAGGACGCCGTTGCCCTCGATCTGTTCGCTGCCTCGGGCCTGCAGTTCCTGATCGCCAGCTCGTTCTCGAAGTCGTTCTCGCTCTATGGCGAGCGGGTCGGGGCGCTGTCGGTGGTCACCGCCAGTCGCGACGAGACGGCACGCGTGCTGTCGCAGATCAAGCGCCTGGTGCGCACCAACTATTCGAATCCGCCAACGCACGGTGGCGCCATCGTGGCGGCGGTTCTCGCCAGCGCCGAACTGCGCGGGTTGTGGGCGGACGAACTGGCGCAGATGCGCCAGCGCATTCTCGACATGCGACGCAGCCTCGTCGAGCGTCTGCAGGGTGGCGGTGCCGGTGCCGACTTCTCGTTCATCAACCGGCAGCGTGGCATGTTTTCCTATACCGGCCTGAACCCGACGCAGGTCGACCGCCTGCGCGATGAATTCGGCATCTACGCTGTGAGCACCGGCCGCATCTGTCTGGCGGCGCTGAATACGCGCAACGTCGGCTACGTTGCCGAGGCCATCGCGACGGTGCTCTGACTCGACCGCAAGCCGCCGGCAGCCTCACCACGAGTCTTTCGGCCGCTTTCCGCTGGCAGGGTCGCGGCCGGCCCGCCGCGCCGGCCAGCAGGTCGTCAGCGCGCCGTCTGGGTCAGCGGTGACTCCAGGGCCCCGCTGATCAGCACCGGCATGGCCGTATGATCGGCGCGGCGCCGCGCCATCATGACATCCATCCGCCCCCGCAGTTGCAGGTCGCGGCCGATCTCGATCTGCCCGTTCGCCTGCATCAGCCCGGCAGCCAGGCTGAGACGCGACAGACGCAGCGCGTTCGGGGTCAGCGTGAGGACGCCAGACAACTCCTCGAAGCGGGTTGCTCCGCCAAGGGTCAGCGGAACCACCGAGAAGCGGCGCACCGCCTCGGCCAGATCGAGGCCGCCCAGGTGTCCGCGGTGGATGGTGAAGTTGCCGCTGGCCTGCAGCCGGGCGACGGCGTTCGGCAGACTGTCGGCGCTGGTCGAGAAACTCAGCTTGCCCCTGGCTTCGCCGCCGATGCGCCCGTTGAAGCCGAGGGCTGCCGCCAGCGCGCCGGTGTTGATCCGCTCGAAGGAAAGGTCCCCGGTCACCGCGGCCTTGCTGCCGCTGCGCAGGACGCCGGTGCCGCGCAGCACGCCGTCGAAGATGCGTGCCTCGACGCGGTCGATCAGGAATTCGGGCCCGGAGATCCGTCCCTGCAAGTCGAGCGAATCGAACAGATAGGGAGATTTCGGTGCCGGTCGCCAGGCGGTTCCTTCGAGCTTGACCTTCACCCCTCCGCCGCTCGCCGGCTGCAGCTCGACCTGCAGGTTCTTGCTGGGCGACTGCAGCAAGGCTGACTGCAGGCGATGATCGGCGGACAGTTGCAACCGACCAGCAAGGTCGGGCAAGACAAGGTCGCCGAACGCGATCCCGGCTTCGCTCAGCGAAACCTGGACGACACGGGCGCGTGCCGACGCGGCGGCCGATGCATCGAGCGCCTGTGCCAAGGTGTCCAGGGCTGCCGCCGACAGCGTGATGCCGATCAGCTCTGCGTCGCCAAAGACGAGCTGTGGCGACAGCAGGCTGCGCAGCTCCGGCCGCAGGCGCAGCGAAGCCATGCTGACCTGGTCGGGGGCACCGTCCTCACCCAGCCGCACCTGCTCGAGCAGCAATCCCGGTCGGGGATAGACGGTGACGCGCATGGCACCGATTCGCGCCGGCCGAGCGCTGCTCTGGGCGAGGGCAGCTTCGACCTCGGGCAGATAGATGCCATAGGGGAAGAGCAGAACGCCGAGGGACAGTGCGGCCGCGAGAAGCGCCAGTCCGACCAGGGTGGCGAGCGGCCAGGTCAGCGTCCGGCGCTGTCGGCTCCTGCGGATTGGTCTGAGCTCCGTGCCTGAGTCCCTCTGGCCCGCGGCCAGGCGTGCCCGCAGGCGCGCGAGGAGCGACGGGCGGTCGTCGCCCGCAGTTGCTGGCGACGGCAGCGATTCCGCTGCCAGATCGTCCGCTGCGAGGGGGGAACTGGCAGCTCCCATCGTCGGCGTGGGGGGGGCGAGCGTGCTCGGCGTCAGGGTGCTCGGCGTCAGGGTGCTCGGCGTCAGGGTGCTCGGCG
>ERZ761592.95-NODE-95-length-47178-cov-26.269125_pt1 | contig 47178 bp, 56 predicted proteins | sample MGYA00433095_ERZ761592 | MGnify/ENA primary metagenome ERZ761592 (study PRJEB28899, sample SAMN03785554) | bioreactor sludge metagenome | biome: EBPR Sludge; feature: EBPR Bioreactor; material: 0.22µm filtered reactor supernatant | place: Saint Lucia: Queensland... | reverse complement strand
GGGGGTGGTGGGGTGGACGATATGGACGGGGTGTCGTCGGCGCCATCCTCGGCGGGATTGTCCTGCTGCCATTGCGGTTGCGGCCATTGCGGTTGCGGCCACTGGGGGCGCTCGCCGTGGCGCTCCCAAAACGCGGTGCGGTGATCTTGGGGCAGGATGCTGCCGCCGTAGGCGCGGCTGAGGCGGTAGCCGATGACGCCGGGGCCGTCCACTTTGCCCGCGGCGACGTCGCGCAGGTAGCGGCAGCACTGGGTGAGCACCATGCCGTGCCCGAATTTGCGGGCGATGCGCAGCGCGGCGGGTTCGTCGAGGCCGATGGCGGGATCGGTGAGCATGGCGAGGCTGCGCTGCTGCGTTTCGGTGAGCGGCTCGGACGGCGGTTCGGGCGGCGGTTCGGGCGGTTTCCCCCCGGGCCCCCCAGCTGGCTGGCTGGCTGTTGTTTCTAAGCCTGCCTGCCTGCCTGTAGTTGTAGCTTTTAAGCAGGCTGCGCGTGGTACGCTACTTTTCGCGCGTGGTACGCTACAATTCGCGCGTGGTACGCTACTTTCCGCGCGTGCTGGCGACGCGTCGGGTTCCGGTTCTGGCGCGTCGGGCGGTCGCGGCGCGCGTGGTACGCTACAATTCGCGCGTGGTACGCTACTTTCCGCGCGTGCTGGCGACGCGTCGGGTTCCGGTTCCGGCGCTGCGGGCGCCGCGTCGATGTGCCAATAGATGTGCACCGCGCTGTTGCGCTTGTAGGTGATCAGACCTGCGGCGGCGAGCGCGGCCAGGTGGCCGCGGACGGTGGCCTGGCTGGTCGATTCGACGATGCGCTCCATGTCGGTGTAGCTCACGCGTGCATAGCCATTCTCCGGGTGCGTGCGGTCCAACAGCCGCCGCGCCGTGCGCCACTGCTGGGCGGTGATGTTGGCGGCGTCGAGCCGGTCGAGCATGATGTCTTGCGCGGTGGTCATGGTGTGATCCTCAGTAGATGGCGCCGGCGATGCGCTCGAACTCGTGCAGGGGCACGAGCAGGCCGTGGGTGTTGTAGCCGTTGTTGGCGGCCTGGCGGGTGGGGTAGACGGCGCTCCAGCGGGGCAGGCAGCGCCGCAGGCGGGCCATGCTGATGACGTAGATGGTCTGCGGGTCGGTGACGAGGTAGACGAGCAGGCGGGCCTGGCTGCTGTAGGCCCAGCCGGCCCGCTGTTCGGTGTCGACGCTGATGGTTTCGACGAAGGCGTTGCCGGTCTTGCCGGCCAGGCTGTCGGCTTTGTATTCGACGGTCCAGGTGCGGCGGTCGGTGGGGTCGTACCAGACGCGGTCGATGCCGCGGCGCTGGGTGGCGCGGTCGACTTTGCTGATCTGGGCGCCTTTGGCGCGGAAGAAGGCGTCGATCAGCGCCTCGTAGGTTTCACCAGCAGTGAGCTGGGCGGCGAACTGGTAGGTGGTGGTCATGGCAGCCTCCGCAGGATGGGGCCGAACTGGCTGAAGATCTCTTGGAATTTGGCGGCGTGGGGGCCGAGGTAGAAGAAGGCCTGGCCCTGGCGGGCGCCGACGTTGGCGTGGTCGTGGCGCCAGAAGGCGATGCGCTTGGCCGGGAAGCAGGCCGGGAAGCGCTGCAAAAGCGCCTGAAACCATGCGGTTTCTGTGGCGTTGTTGACCAGCACCAAGGCCTCTGTGCAGTATGGGCCGGCCTGATGCTCCCGAATCAGTTTTTCGATCCAGGGGCCTGGGTTGGAGTAGGGCGGGTTGAGCCAGATGCGCTGGTGCAGCCAACGCACTTGTCTCAGGCCGTCGTCGAAGCGGGTGAGGTAGACAGTGGCTTTGACGACGGTCTGCGCCAGTTCGCTGCTGGCGGGATCGAGGTCGATGGCGCCCATGACCTGACGGGCGGCGTCGATGTATTCGGCGGGGGTGTACCATTCGTCGGATTCGTAGTCGGCGCGCTGGGAGACGGGGAGCGCTTCGACAGGCTCAGCGTCCGGCGGGGCGAGGGGGCGAAGGGTGTCTTCGCCGGGATCGGCGGCAGGGGCGACGGCAAGGGCGATGCGCTCCTGCAGGTCTCGGCGCGCTGCTTGGTGAGCCTCGTCGTCGGTCGCGAATACGCCCAGCTTGCGGTGGATACGCGTTTCACTGTCATGGTGGAGCAATTCGACCGCTCCATCGCCGTAAGGCGGCGTGGGATTGTGTACAAAACCGTAGCCATGTTTTTGCACCAGGTCAGTGGTGCTGGCCCGGCCTGCACGCTGGAATGCGACACGGGTTTCTGCGTCGGCGTGTGGCGGCAATTCGACCGGTGGCAGTGTCACTTCGCCATCCGCATCTACCACGTCGGCGAGGGGCTGCGCGACGGTGGCCGCTGAAATCCTGGCGATTACCTTATCTATTGCCGTAATTAGGTCTTCCTCTCGATACTGCTCCCGCCGTGCGCTTACGGACTGCCGCAAGGTCGCAAGTACGTATTCGCTTTTGCTAACCAGAAACGGCATGGCAGATTCGTTGGTGGTGAACTTTCGGCGAATGTAATCGAAGACGATATCGGCCAAACGGGCTACGGATGCAAAGACGGTCTGCTCATCGGTGGCGGCCTCCCAGTCCTCCTCGGTGTAGTCAACCAGGAGTTTGCCGGCGGGCGGGGCGGGTTGCGCTGGTTCGGCATCGTCGCTGGCCCAGGCGGGCAGGGCTGCGGCGGGCGGGGCTGCATTTTCGATTGCAGGTTCTGTCACGTTGGAAACGTGACCTACGGGGGCGGCTTTGGCTGCCTCATTGGCGGCGCGGAGTTCCATGTCGTAGGCGACGTTGTGGAGCGCCTGCGCCAGGTCGCGGTGGGCAACCCAGTGGCCGGCGGGGACGGCTGCCAGGCATTCCTGCCAGATGGCGCCGGAGCGGTTGCGGGCGGTCATGCGCAGGTCGGCGGCGGTGGCGTTGCGCTGGCGCACTACGCCGTGCACGATGGGGGTGATTGTGTACTGCTCGGCCATGCGTTGCGCTGGCGCGGAGGCCGGCCGGTTGGCGCCGATGTTGGCGGTGTTTTGGGTGTAGGTCTGGCCGTTGCGCTCGACGATGCGTTCGTCTATCTTCGGAATTTCCGAAGATAGCTCCATCTCCTCGCGATATTTGGCGACGGTCTTGTCGTCGACGCCCAGGTGCCGAGCAATGGCCAGATTGCTGAGGCCGGCGCTCTTGGGGTGTTTTAGCGCAGCTCGGATGGCGCGCTCTTTGTCGGCTTTGGTGCGCTTGAGGCCGTGATTTTGGTTGGCGGCCAGGCTCTGCCATTGTGCGTCGTCTTGGGTGCCCTGCTGGATGGCGACGGGGATTTCCAGTTTGCCGACGTTGGCATAGGCGTGGAAGCGGTGAAAGCCGTCCCACAGCCAGTAATCGGTTCCGTCGTAAATGACGTCGACGGCAGGGAGGGCGGCGCCATTGGCCAGCGCCTGCTGCATTTCCTTGACATGCTCCCAGTCGATGCCATCGCGCGGCTGAGTGCCGCCGTCGCGGCGGATCGTGGTGAGGGACAAGGTGCGTTGCTCGGTGGTGTTGATGAGGCCGCTAAGCATATTCGGGCTCCAGGTCCAGGGCCATGGCCAACGCAGATGCGATGTTGGCGTAGGCGTCGTGCAGCTGCGCCTCGGCGTCGACGCCGACGCGCAGGGGGATGGCGCCGATAAGATCGGCATCCATCTTGAGGATGTGGCTGCGGTGCAGGACGGTGCGCTCAATGACCTGGGTGGCCAGCAGGCCAACCAGGTCGGGCGCGTGGCCAAGGCTGTCGTGCAGGTCGGCGAGCATGGTGCGCATGGACTGCTGGCCGTCCCATGATTCGGGGGTGGGTGTGGCGCAGATGACGACATGGCTGGCGGCGACCAGGGCGTTGACGATGGTAATGTCGGCGCTGGGTGGGCAGTCGAGAATGATGGCGTCGAAGCGGTCGGCGAGCGGGCCCAGGGCCCGGGCGAGGATGTTGTGGTTGGGGCTGCTGCTCTGCATTTTGGCGGCGATCCAGCTAATGCGCCGGTCGGCGGGCAGCAGGCTCCAGCCGTCGAAATCCTGGAGGCAGTCGGTGGCGCTGAGTGTTGTGCGCTGCATGGTGCTGGCGAGGAGGTCGGCGATGGTGGGGTCGTCGCAGTCGTTCACCGGGTAAAGGCGCCGCGTCAGGGTGCACTGGCTGTCGAGATCGACGGCGAGGGTGCGGATGCCGTTGGCGGACCAGTGTTTGGTGATGTGGTAGGCGGTGGTGGTTTTGCCACTGCCGCCTTTGTGGTTGACGAAGGCGATGATGGGTGTCATGGTGTTGCTGTCCTTTCCGGTGATAAATGTTCTACTCGTTGGGAGCCTCCCGGCTAGTTGATAGCCGGGAGGCTTGCCGCCCTGGCGCACCAGGATCGCGGTCACTGGTGCGCTTTGGCCGTTGTCTCTGGCGACCACGATGGCCGGCCCGGAGCAAAGGAGCACTCCGCCGCGTTGCACGGCAGGGCGGGATGGTTAGCTGGTCTGCGCCTCCGGTTGAGTGGCGAGGGGCGAGTTGCGCCCGGCGATGTAGGTCTGGGCGGCGGGCAAAGTGGCGAAGCTGATCCGAAAACGCCCGGCTTTGTCGAACACTTTGTACATGCCGTCTTTGTAGGTGATGTGGTAGGCGTCGGCGTTGGCGGTCCGAGCGCTGCCGGTCCTGGTGGCGTTGTGTTTGTGGAGCGTCACGGCTGCGCCTCCTCGTGAATTGCGAATTGCGAGGGGCGAGGGGCGACGACATCATCGGCGTATTCCTCCTGGGCAGCGTCGAGCAGGCGCGACAGGGCGAGATCTACGCCTTCGGCGATGTCGAGGGCGGCCATACCGGCGCAGTCATCGAACCCGGCACGAACCAACGCAGCGCGCCATGCCAGTGCGTACTGCTGGCGGATGGCGACGATTTGATCGCCGATGGACAGGGCGCCTTCTTCTACCAGAAAGGTGGCGATGGCGGTGGCGACCAATTCGGCGTTAGCGCTCACGGCTGCGTCATCCTCAGTTGCGAGTTGCGAGTTGCGAGTTGCGAGGGGTTGACGCTCCGCTTTCCAGGCCAGCAACCAGACAATCAGCCGTTCCGCATCGGCGGGCGCAATGGCGACTGGGATCGAGTAGTAGCGCGTGAAATCTGTAATGGCGACCGCCACGTCCTCGTCACGGTTGCATTCCCACAGCGTCATGTACTGGTCTGGGTGTTGCGCGTCCTTGATCGAAAGTGATTCCAGCGTCACGGCTGCACCTCCGGCGCCTGGCGAAGGCAAAACGTCACTTTGCCGATCTTCACCAGCCGCAGCGGCCAGGCACAGGTCATGCCGGGCTGTTCATAGCTGCACCCGTGCGGCGTTGCCGTCCCGCCGGGGCAGGCCGGCGCGGCGGTGGCGACGGCGGGCGGCGCCAGCAGGACGGCGGTGACGAGGACGGCGAGCAGATGGTTGACGATCCGGCGCCACCGGCGCAGCGTTTGGCGCCAGGCGTAGCGGTCGTTGCGGCTATAGGTAGTCATGGCGTCGCTCCTTTTGCGGGAATAGAAAGTCGTTGGTGCGTTGCTGCCGGCGCATCCGGCGCCAGCGGGCAATCTCTACAGTGCGCAGCACCGCGCCGTGTACACGGCTCAGGCGCTGCGCCGGCGGCAGTTGCTGCCACTGCCGCCGGCGGTCGTCGATGCGGGCCTGCGGGTCGTCGCTCATGGCGCTACGTCCGCCGGCGCAACTGACAGCAGTTCTGACCATGTGCAGCCGAACGCGCCGACCAGCCCGGTGGCGACAGGCGTCCATGTCGGCTTGTGCGCGTCAAACTCGCTCTGTTTGGGCAGATTGCCGCCGCCGATGTGGCGGGCGACGGCCTGCGCCAGCAGCAGGCGGATGGGCCGGCTCAGTTGGCGGAAGGTGCGCCGGCCGGCTTCGAGGCTGATGCGCCAATCGTTGGTCTCTTCGTCGAGGTTGGCCCACCAGGCGCCGGTGGTGGCCGGCATCGGCGGCTCTGTCACGTTGGAAACGTGACCTACGGGGGCGGCGCCGTTGGTGCGTTCGGCCAGGTGGCTGTTGAGGGTGTCGAGGGCAATGGTGTTTTGCCTGGTGAGGCGGTCGATCTCGCGCTGGAGGTCGTTGATGGTCTGGCGCAGGTTTGTTTCGTCGGCGTCCATCTGCGCGAGCTGGCTGCGCAGCCCGGTGATGGTGTGGATGACGAGTTCGGTGTCGTCGAGGGCGCCGGCGGTGTCGTCGAGGGCGACGTTGGCGTGGAGCCAGTCACGCAGGCGGCGGTTGGCTTCCTCGGCGACGCGGCGCTCTTCGAGGGCGGTGACCAGGCGGTCTTCGAAGCTGGCCAGGGCGGCGAGGATGGCCTGGGCGGTGTCGAGTTTGCCGTCGAAGTAGAGGTCGAGGCGGTTGTGTTCGAGCCATTCGTTGAGGCTGGCGATCTGGTTGCAGGCGTGTTCGATGGTGCGGGGGTCTGTCACGTTGGAAACGTGACCGGCGGGCTGCACCGCTGGCTGCGCCTGGGTGGACGCGTCGGCGATGGCCAGGCGCAGGGCGAGATCGACGGTCTGTGGCTGGAGTGCGCCGTGCTGTTTGCCGATGCGGTATAGGGCGTCGGCGTACTTGGTGAAAATGGCGTCGGTGTTCATGTGTGTGTTGCTCCCGATGGGTAGATGGTTTATCCGCGAGAAAATAGGAAATAGGAAATAGGTAATAGGCGCTAGAGATTGAGGCCGAGTTGCTTGGCGAGCAGGGCGCTGTGGTCGTCCTGCGGCTCTTTGAGGTGCTGCAGGTAGATCTGGGTGGTGGCGATGGATTTGTGGCCGACTTTCTGGCTGACCATGTGGAGGTCGTGGCCGCTGGCTTCGTAGAGGTTCCAGGCGAACATGTGGCGCAGGCTGTGGATGCTGTAGCGGCTGGCCTGTTCGTGGCCGTAGGCGGCGGCCTGGCTGCGGTCGAGGCCGGCTTTGCTGGCCAGGTAGCGGTAGTAGCGGGCGAGTTGGCTGTGGAGGATTTCGTTGCAGGTGCTCTGGGTGATGTGGCGATTGGCGGCCAGGGCGCCGGCGTTGGTGAAGTTGTTGCAGCCTTCGGTGCGCAGGGGCTGCCAGATGTAGTCGTCGTCGTCGATGTGGCCGGGGCCGCCGGGGTTCCAGCGGCCGTCGGCCTTGAGGTAGGCGACGATGGCGTCGTAAATGGGGGCGGGGAGGGAGCGCTTTTCGACCTGGCCGTCACGGGCTTTGCCGGTCCAAGCGTAGGTGTATTCTCCCTTGCGCTGGCTGTTGGGGTTGATTTTGCCCCAGGTCATGACGAGGACTTCTTGGTTGCGCCAGCCGTTGAGGCCGAAGGCGAGGAGGATGGCGAGGTTGCGGCGGTTGGCGACGGTGGGGTTGGGTTTGTTCTGGAGGGCCTGGATGATCCAGGCGTAGGCGTCGCTGGGGACGGCGGTAACGTCGCTGAACTGTTCGATTTTGGGGCGCTGGACGGCGCTGCCGAGGAAGGGGTTGGCGCGGACGCTGCCGTAGGCGTCGACGAAGAGGGAGATTTCCCGACCGCTGAGGACGGTGCGGGTGTTGGCGGCGTAGGAGTAGAGGCTGCTGAGGGCGGCGATGCGGGCGGCGACGGTGCGGTCGGCGAGGTTGCCGACGGTGCGCATGTGGGCGATCCAGCCGGCGCAGGTGTGGTCTTCGATCTGCCAGAGGTTGTAGATGCCGCGCTGTTCGCGCAGGTAGCGGCGGAATTCGAGGACGGCGTGCCGGTAGGAGCGGCGGGTTTCGGGGCTGCGGCGGCGGCCGCTGTGCAGCCAGCGTTCGATGGCTTCTTCCCACATGCCTTCCCAGGTGCGGCGCTCGTGCTCGCCGTAGGTGTAGGCGTAGAGGGCGCCGAAGGGGAGGTCGGGGGAGGGTTCGGCAGCGTGAAGCCAGGAGAGGGGGGCGGGATTGGGGGATTGGGGGATTGTGAGATTGGCTTCGTCGATGTCGATGACGGGCTGGTAGCGGGCGAGTGTGGTGGTCATGGTCTTACTCCGTTTCGGTCCAGTAGAGTTCAGCCACATGGTAGGTGAGCAGGCCGGTCTTGCCCGGGCGCTGTTTGACGGTGCGGTGCGGTTCGGCGTCGGCGGGGACGCGGAAGGATCGGGCGCAGATCTCGATTTCCGAGTCTGACGGCGTTACGCCTGGCCGGCCCAGGGCGAGGCGGTATTGGCGCCCGGTGCGCTGCAGAACGATTTCGAGACCGTGGGCGAGCTTGCGGTGGACGAAGCGGGCGTCGGTCTGCTGTAGAATCGTGCGCATTTCGACGGCGATGGCGTCGAGCCGGCTGGCGGCGGTGGTGGTCATGGTTGTGGGCCTCAGAAGGGCAGGTGCGTTTCGTAGAGGCCGGTGAGGCGCTCCAGGGCATCGGCGATGCGGGTGAGCGGGTCGCCTTCGACAGGCTCAGGCGCCGCTGGCGTCGCGTTGCGGCGGTCGGCTTCGGCCTGCAGGGCGGCCAGGTCGGTGCGGTCGGCGACGGCCTGGGCGAGGGCGGCGTGGAAGTGGTCTTCGGCGCCGGAGACGCCGGGCTGGAAGTAGTGCAGCTCGTTGTCGATGGCGCGGTAGGTGTCGAAGCGGGGGATGACGCACCAGGCGCCGGCCTCGTCGTCGTGGACGAGGCTGTAGCGGCCGGCCTCGAAGTGGATGCGCGGGTTGACGGCGTGGTAGATGGCCCAGACACGGATGGGCGGCACGTCGGCGAGGAGGGCGCCCAGGTCGATGACGGCGGGCAGGTGGTAGGTGTCGTAGTAGTGGTCGGTGATGATCTTCGGCGAGGGGTCGCCGGGTGTGACGATGTAGGGGTGGACCCAGGCGGGCGTGGCCTGGTGGATGGTGGCCAGGACGGGCGCCCAGGCGGCGGCGCGGTCGGCGGCATTTTCTGCGGCGATGCGGGCGGCGTTTTCGGCGTCGCTGCGCGCCCAGGCCGCGAGGACCTGGTTGCCGTGGTCGATGGCGTTGCTGAGAAATTCGGGTATGGCGTTGGCGGCGTGCATGTGTTACAATCTCCTTGTCGTGTGTTATGTGTCGTGTGTTGGAGCGGCAGCCTGTCGAGGGGCTGCCGCTCTCTTTTTTGCCGGGGCCTGTCCGGCGACGTGGCGGTTGACTGACGGTGGAGCAGCGCAGGCTCCGTTGGTTGCCGTTACTGGCGGTTCCTGCGCTGCCCCGGTGAGGGCGGGAGCGGCTCCCCCCAGTCGGCTGACTCTCACTAGAAAGTTTGCCGAACCGCTCCCGCACTCACCGGGATGTCACCGGGATGTCACCGGCGGTCGTATTGGTTGCTGCGAGCCTGGCGGTGCAGGCTGGCGAGGCGGCTGGTGTGCTGCTGGATGTGGGCCAGCGTGACGGCCATTTCCGCCAGGCGAAGCTGGGCCGCTTTGTCGTAGCGGCGTCGTGCGTGTTCTTTCTCCTGCTCGATGCGGTTCAAGAGTTCCTCGAATCGTTCTGCGATGGCCGGGTCGTGTTCTGTAATGGCTTCATCCAGCGACCAAAGCACTTTGTTGGGCGGCCTGACGGCGGTGGCCATCAGGCGATGTCGTCGTGGTGCTCGTTGTAGAGCGAGCGCACGATGATGCCCAGGCTGCTGGCGGCGATGACGGCGGCGACGGTGAGCCAGGTCTGCCAGTCCAGGACGAGCAGGAGGATGGCGAGATCGACGCCGACGCCGATGACGACGGTGAGCCAGGTGCGCTTGACGGCGAGCCACTGGCCCCACGGGTGCCATTGGAGAAACAATGCCCAAAGGCCCCCCCAAACCAGGGCGAAAAAGAGTGCGGTGGTCATGACTGCGCGATGATGGTCTGGGCGCTCTTGGCCTCTTCGGCGGCGACGTACTGCTCGACGGCGAAGCGGATGTGATCTGACACGCGTCGGGCCATGCTGGCTGCAGCTATCCGCTCGAGCGCCTCTTTAAGTTCAGCCGGTAAGCGAACGTAGGTAACTTCTGACAGGTTTTGCTCTCTCATGTTGTCCTGTTGTGATGCATTGAATCCCAAAAGATGTATTTACTCCCACAGTATAAGCCCGCTTGTTGTTATTTGTCAAGAGGTTTTGTTATTGAATCTCCCATTCGGTGATTATGGTCACATCCACGGGATTGAATCCTACAATTGAGGCTATGTCAGTGCTGCGCGGTGATCGGATATTGATTGAACGTCGTCGCTTGAATCTCAAGCAGGAAGTGCTGGCGCGCACGGTAGGCGTAGACCGCAGCTACATTTCGCAGTTGGAACGCGATGTAGATGTGAACGTTGGCGTGAAGACGTTGACGGCGCTGGCCGATGCGCTTGGGGTGTCAGTCGGATACCTGCTGGGCGTGACAGACTCGCCGCTGGGTGAGTCGGACGCGCGGGTGCTGAAGGAGATGGCAGGGGATTACGTCACGGTCGATGTGGACAGTGACGAGGAACGGCGTCTGGTTCGCAGTCTCATGGATGAATTCAACATGCTCCCTCGACGTGCGCAGCAGACGGTGGTTGAGATGGTGCGTTTGCTGCGGAGGATGGAGAGCGATGAGCCGTTGGCGGATGAGGAGTTGGGTTAGCCGGCTGCGGGTGGCGCTGTATGTGGTGCGGTGCGAGCGGGCCGGGCGGTTTTGGGTGGTGGAGTGGGATGGGCGGGTGTGGCGGGTGGTTGAAGAGTAGCGGAAAGGGAATCCCTCATGAAGCGGGTGCTTGGAGTAATGATTGTTGTGTTGGTGCTGGGCATTGCGGGTATCGCCGTAGCGCAGACGGAAGGGGGCGTCGGCCTGGTACGGCCGCTGGTGGTGTCCATCGAGCAGTCTGTGCCGGTTGAACTGACACTGGCGGTGGCCCAGGGCGACGGCACGGTGGTGACGATGACGGCGCCGATCACGGTGGCGGTTGGGCTGCAGATTCGCATCGACGGGGACCAGGTTGTTGCAGTGGCGCCGGTTGAAGCTGCTGAGCCACCGGTGGTGGCGGTCGAGGCGGCGCCGGTGATGGCAGTGGCCACTGACTCGGAAGGTTATCAGGTGGATGACATTCTGTGGCGGGTGGTCGGCGCTGAAGCTCCGGGCAGTGTTTTTGACGATCCTGATGATATGTACCGGGAGATAACGACTGCGGCGACGTTTGTTGTAGTCGAGTTCTTGGTGGAGAACGTAGGGAGTGCTCCAACGGATATACGATCTAATGTTGAAGTTTTCTTGCGCGATGACCAAGATCGGGTGTTCGAGATGGCCGACGGCTATTTCGGCGATGCATGTTTCCTGGTAGATATGAATCCTGGCATTTCTGCCCGCTGCCGCATGTTGTTTGAGGTGCCACCGACGGCTACGGGGTTTGAAGTGCTGTTGGGTGAAACCGGGGTGGTGTCGATTATGGAATAGGCGCCCGCGCGGGTTTTGTCCAACGTGGGGGCGCTCGTGTGAAATTGCGGTTCCCGATGTGAATTAGCTTTATCTTCGGGAGGTTTTGCGGGGCGGGAGGGATGGTCTGCGCGGGTGAGTTCCCGCGCGTGGAAGTTATCCAGGGGGGGCGGCGGGGCCCGGGCGGGCGCGCCGGCTCTGCCTGGGTGCGCACGGTTGACGGTGCAGAGGCAGCCGTGCGCAATGGGGGCGGACGACACGGGGCGGGGTTCACATCCGTGAGGTCACAGGTTCAAGTCCTGTCACGCCCACCTTTATATTATCGTCGGGAGTTTGGTTGGAGCCGTCTGCACTGGTGTGCGGGCGGCTCCTGCATTTTCCGGGCCTTGTTTATCATCGGGAATTTGATTTTTCTCGTCGGGAGGTGATGCGCGGGACTCACGGTTGATGGTACGCACGGGTGCAGACGGCGCCGGCCGCCGGCTGCATGGTTGGTTGACACACACGACATGTTTGCACGAAAGGACACACACACGATGAATTGGGATAGTGCGGTTGAGGGATTCTGGCTGGCGCGGCGACGCGACTTGAGCGAACACACGATAGTTGATTACGCGCTGACGTTCCGCAGGTTCGGGGCGTGGATCGAGAATGGGGAGGTGGAGAAGGTGAAGGCGCGCCAGGTGAACATGTTCCTGGATCATCTGAGCGAGGAACTGCACCTGTCGAAGAAGACGCAGTTGAACGCTTGGATCGCGCTCAGCAGTTTCTGGTCGTGGGCGGCGGTGGAGCTGCGCATCGAGCATATTCTGCGCGATGTGCGGAAGCCGGCGCCGAAACGGACGCTGGTGTTCGCCTTTACGGAGGAGGAGGTGCGACTGCTGCTGGCGGCCACCGGCGTGATGCACGCTTACGACCGGCGCAATGACTGTTATGTGCGAGCGCCGCGCCCGACGGCGGTGCGCGATGTGGCGATCATTCTGGTGCTGGTGGACACGGGGCTGCGGGCGTCGGAGTTGTGCGATCTGCATGTGCGAGATTATGACCGGAAAACGGGGCGCCTGGTGGTGTGGCACGGCAAGGGGGATAAGCAGCGGTCGGTGTATGTGGGGCAGATTGCGCAGCGGGCGCTGTGGCGCTATATCCAGCAGCGCAAGAAGCCGGAACCGGAGGCGCCGCTCTTCGAGGCGAGCCGGGGCGGCGGGGCGATGAACCGGACGACGCTGCGCAAGCTGATCGAGCGGCTGGGCGAACGGGCTAAGGTGGAGGGGGCGACGCCGCACCGGTTCCGCCACACGTTTGCGGTGAATTTTCTGCGCAACGGCGGCAGCCTGGCGGCGCTGCAGGACCTGCTGGGCCATTCGACGATGGAGATGGTGCGGCGCTATGCCCGTTTGGCGGAGGTGGATTTGCAGGCGGCACAGAAGATTGCCAGCCCTGCGGACAGGTGGCGGCTGTAGGCCGGACTATGTGTGGCGGCGCTTGGCATGGGCGCACGGATGTGCTAAAATCCGGGTATGGATTTACCGCCCGAGCTGACGTCGACGGAACGTGTGGTGCTGGTGCTGATGCGCCTGCTGGCGGGTTCGACGCCGACGACGCGGGAGGTGGCGGAGTTCACCGGCTTGACGCCGCACGGTGCACGCAAGTTGCTCCTCCGGCTGTGCCGGGTGGTGCCGCTGACGCAGGTGGAGGGATGCTGGCAGTTGGTTGAGTGGAAGTGACTGCCAGTTACATGCAGGGTGATACGCTGTGCCAAAAGGCACAGCGTATTTTTATTGGCAGGGGTGACGGGTGGCGGGCGACGCAGTTGGGGCTGGCATCGAAGGCGCGGCGAATGTGACGGTCGGGAAAGGCAACATGCAGCAGACTGTCACGGTGCCGGAGGAGCGCGACCGCCACGGCGACAACAGCGATCTATGGCGCGCGGTGCAGCGCATGGAGAGCAAACTGGACCTGGCGCTGTCGGAGCAGGGGCGGCTGATCCAACAGGACGCCAGCATGGCGAGCCAGTTGGCGATGCTGGCGCAGCAGGTGGCGCATATTACAACGCAGCTTGTGCAGGTGGCCAGCCAGTTGGCAGGTTTGGCGGCAGGGAATGCGGAGCGCGACAGGCATGTGGATGGTCTGGCGCAGGCGATGCAGCGGCCGCCGGCGACTACGTCGTTTGACCGTGTGCTGGTGTTGGTGCTGGCGGCGGTGATGCTGGGGCTGTTTGCGTTCAATTTGTGGGGCGGCAATACCTTCGCCAAAAGGTGGAAGAAAACGAGCGGTTGTGTAAGATAGGGAACTCACCGACCAAAGTGAAATTCCTATCGGACAAAACCGCTCATGATCGAGATTATCGCACTTCTTCACTGCTTGAGCCAATGCCTGGATCAGACGACGACACGTCAGATGGAGAAAATCATCGGTGCGGTGTTGACGATGACGGGTCGTGTGACCATGTTGGGCATCTCGCGCTGGGCGGACAAAGGAGGGAGCTACCGGACGGTGCAGCGCTGGTTCAACAAGGTGCTGCCGTGGGCGCAGATGAGTTGGCTTTTCTTTCGCACCCATCTGTATCGACCCGGTGAGGTGTATCTGGTCGTCGGTGACGAGAGTGTCATCAGCAAAGCGGGGAAGAAGACATTTGGGCTGGATCGCTTCTTCTCGTCGATCGCCAACAAGCCGATTCCAGGGGTCAGTTTCTTCACCCTGGCGTTGGTGAGCGTGAGCGATGGCGTATCCCACCCATTGCTGACCGAGCAGGTGGTGAAGTCGGCTAGGAGCGACGACCCGACGGCAAGCACGCCGGCTGTGACGAAGAAGCGCAACAGCAAGAAGAAGGCAACAGTCAAATCGAGTACAACCAAAAAGAAAGCGGCAGCTAAGTCGAGCGCAACCAAGAAGAAAGCCAAGAGCAAGCACGGCGGCAAGGCTGGCACGCGGAAGGCGGGACGTCCCAAAGGCAGCAAAAACAAAGACAAGCGTCAAGTGGAGTGGAACGGTGAACTGCGCATGATGGAACGGCTGGTCAAGCAGTTGTTCACCTTGATTGGGGGACTCTTCCCCCTGACCTATCTGGTGCTGGATGGTCACTTCGGCAACAACAACGTCTGTCAGATGGTGCAACAGAGCCTGGGACTGCACCTCATCTCGAAGCTGCGCAGTGATTCGGCGCTCTACTTCGAGTACGTGGGAGAGCAGAAGAAGTCTGGTCCGCGGCGTCGCTATGGCGACAAGATCGACTATCGAGCAATTCCAGATAGTTATCTGATGGAGACCATGCAAGATAAGGGAATTCGCAGCGATGTGTACCAGGCCAGGATGTTGCATGAGTGCTTTGCCGATCCCATCAACGTCGTGATCCTGGTCAAGACCAATCTGGAGAGTGGCGCACGTGCACACGCCGTACTCTTCAGCAGCGATCCCAAACTCACCCATGACACGCTGATTCAATACTATCGCCTGCGCTTCCAAATCGAGTTTAACTTTCGCGACGCCAAGCAGTTCTGGGGTATGGAGGACTTCATGGTTATCAAAGAGACGCCTGTTACCAACGCAGTCAACCTTTCGATCTTCATGGTCAACGTCTCCCGCCGTCTGCTGGCTGATGTTCACGGTGCACAGCCTGACGCTGGCGTCTTGGATTTGAAAGCGTTCTTCCTGGGTCGCAAATATGTCCAGGCAACCATTAAATTGCTTCCTGAATCGCCCGCTCCGCATATTATTGCTGCCATCGTTCGCCAAGTTGCCAGCATGGGCGCTATTCACTCGACTCAACCGACTATCATTCAACCATAGATGTTTGGCGAAGGTATTGGGGCGGGAGATGACGTATTGGGAGATTGCCCGTCTGGCCTGTTATGTGTTGAGCGCCCCGGCTCTCCTGTATCTGGCGCTGCACAATGTGCGAGCGAGGTTGTACTCCTACGCTGTGTTTTACGGCAGCCTGGCGCTGCTGTTCTCGTGGTATGTGCTGGAGATCTCGATTGGCAGCACGGGCGTGAACACGAGAGAGTATCGGGTTTTTGGGTCGCCGATGGTGTTTGCGATGACGACGGCGCTGATGCTGATTGTGGCGGGCCTGTGGCGCGCGGAGCGGCGGCGGCATGGCTAAGGGCTTCGGGTTGAATGGACAGGAGTAGTGGAGCGACTATGAGTTATGAGATGTGGGGCGTGTTGGCGTTTGGGCTGGTGACGGTGCTGCTGATGGCGTGGCTGGTGGTGCGCAGGACGCCGGGCACGGTGGAGGAGGCGCGGACGGCGCTGGCGCAGGCGGCGGAACTGGCGCAGGTGGCGGTGGCGGCGGCGGAGCAACTGCAGCGCACGGGCCGGCTGCCGGACAACGATGCGAAGTTTCAGTATGCGCTGGGGTTGCTGGCGGCGGAGTTCCCCGGGCTGGATGTAAAACAGTTGACGGCTTCGGTGGAGGCGGCGGTGTATTGGCTGCGCCAGGCCGGGCAGCAGGCGCAGCAGGCGCAGCGGGCGGGATGATGGCGGCGGGCGATGCTGTGGCTGCGCCGGCCCTGGATGTGACGCCGGCGGGCGACCCGTATGTGCAGCAGTTGGTGGCAGAAAATGCCCGGCTGCGGGCGAGGGTGACGGCGTTGGAGCGAAGGCTGGGTATGTACGTGGAAACCTATGACAAGATCGCTCAGACGGTGTGGCAGGCCCAGCACCTGAAGGGTGTGGAGGGTTGATGGCGCCGGCAGAATGGCGCAGCGATGCGCCGCCGGTGGGCCAGGTGGTGGAGGTCTGGGCGTGGCTGAGTGTGGCGCTGGCGGTTTGGACGGGCACGGAATGGCGCACGCCGGAGGGTCAGGTGCTGCGTTATGTGAGCCACTGGCGGGAACGATGACGGGTGAGTGGGTGTATGGCCTGTGGTGGACGCTGGGCTGCCTGGTGGGGGTCTGTGTGCCGCTGCTGGCGATCATTGCGGCGCTGACGTGGACGCGGCGGGAGCTGGTGGCTATGCTGCGCGAGTGGGTAAATCGCCGATGATTTCGTGTATTCATACACGAGGGATACAACTTGAGAGCCGGGCTGGCGCCCGGCGGATGCGATGAGAGACATACTCAATCCAGCCTCAATCCATACTCGCATTGGCTATATGCCGGAGTGGATGACGCACGAGATTCAGCAGGCGCTGGATGCGATTGACGGGTCGCCGGGTCATGTGCGGCGGAAGCGCACGACGGTGCTGCGGGTGGCGCAGGCGCTGGCGGCGGGCGAGCCGTTGGCGACGGTGTGGCGGCTGCCGGACTGCGGCAGCAAGGGCGCCTGGTATGGGGAGACGCGCAAGGGGCGGCGGCATCCGGGCTGGTGTGAGGAGCCGGCGGTGCAGGAGGCGCTGCGCCTGGCGCAGGCCAGGGCGGATTGGTACATCAATGTGCGCCTCGGGCGGTCTGTAGAACGGACGCTGGACACGATTGTGGAGGCGGCGCCGGCGGCGGCTGAGCAACTGGCGAGGATGGCGACGCTGGGTGTGATGCGGGTGCGGCGGAATGAGCGGGTGGGCGAGGAGCCGGTGAACGCGCCAGAGGTGATCAAGGCGATCAACAGTGTGCTCGACCGGGCGGATGCGCGGACGGCGAGCAAGGGGCCAGCCACGCTGGAACACAAGCTGGCGCCGGAACTGCAGGCGGCGCTGGAGCGGGCCTACGGGGATGTTCCCGCGGATAATGCCGATTCACAGCGGGATGAAACATGACGTGGCGAGGGCTGTGCGGCGCAGTGACTCGGCGGCTGACCGGTTTATGCGGGCGGCGGCGGCCGCTGGATGCCCGGCTGACCAGGTGCGGGGTTTCCTGGCGGCGGGGTATGTGGCGCAGCCGAAGCAGCTCCTGTTTCACGGGGCGGCCAGGCTCTGCGACCGTGAGGATGGCCCGGACCAGATTGGGTTTGGCGGGGCGCGTGGGCCTGGAAAGAGCCATGCGGTATTTGCTCAGTTGGCGCTGGATGACTGCCGGCGCCGGCCTGGGCTGAAGGCGCTGTACCTGCGCAAGGCGTTGAAGCAGGCGCGGGAGCAGTTCGACGATCTGCGGCGGCGGGTGCTGCGGGATGCGCCGAACGATTTCAACCGGTCCGCCGGGGTGGTGACGCTGTGGGACGACAGCCGGATTTTTCTGGGGCATTTTCACAGAGAGAGCGACGTCGACGCGTATCTGGGCCTGGAGTACGACGTGATTGCCATCGAAGAGGCGACGACGCTGAGCGCGGCGAAGTACAAGGCGCTGCGGGACTCGAACCGATCCTCTTCAGCGTGGCGGCCCCGGATTTACGCGACGACGAACCCGGGCGGGGTGGGGCACGCGTGGTTCAAGGCGCGGTTCATCGATCCGTGGCGACAGGGAAGCGAGCGCACGACGCGGTTTGTACCGGCGACGGTGGACGACAACCGGTTTCTGGACGCCGGGTATCGGCGGCGGCTGGAGGAGAACACGGGCTGGAAGCTGCGGGCGTACCGATATGGCGACTGGGACATTGCCGCCGGGCAGTTCTTCACGAACTGGCGGCACGAGACGCATGTGGTGGCGCCGTTCCAGATCCCGCCATCGTGGACGGTGTGGATGGGGCTGGACTACGGGTTTACGCATCCGACGGTGGCGTATCTGCTGGCCAGGGATGGGGACGGGACGGTGTTTGTGTTGGATGAGCACCGGCAGAGCAAATGGCTGGTGCAGCGGCACGCGGCGGCGCTGCGAGAACTGCTGGCCCGGAACCGGATCGAGACGGGGCGGCTGGCCACCATCGTGGCGGGGGCGGATGTGTTTGCCCGGCGCGGGAACAGTGAGCGCACGATTGCGGAGCAGTACGCGGATGAGGGGTTCAGCCTGGCGCCGGCGAACGATGACCGGGTGAACGGCGCGGCGCAGGTGTTGCAGCTCCTCGGCGATGAGCGGCAGCCGGCGAAGTTGTTTGTGTTCGACCGCTGCCGTTACCTGGTGGAGTGTCTGCCGTACCTGGAGCATGACCCGGCCAGGCCGGAGGATGTGCTGAAGGTGGACATCGACGAGGACGGGAACGGCGGCGATGATCCCTACGATGCGCTGCGGTATGGGGTGATGGCGCAGCCGGCGGGTTCGTTTGTGATGCGGTATGCGTAGGCTGCCTTCGACAGGCTCAGGCAGCAGGGACGAGGGGCGGAGCGGCATGGCGGTGAATGAGGCGCAGTTGGCGTTTGTGCGGTGGCAGGCGGAGGAGGAGCGGGCGCGGCAGAGGGCGGTGGTGACGGCGCGGCGCTATTACGATGGCCTGCAGGACACGTTCATGACGGAGCGCATGAAAACGTTCCTGAACGTCAACGATCAGTATGAGTTCAACCTGAATATCTGCCGGTTGGTGGTGGAGGTGATTGCCGAGCGGTTGATCGCGCTGGGGCCGACGACCGACGAGGGAGCGGACGGGGCGGCGCCGGTGCGGGCGTGGGCGGAGGCGCTCTGGCACGCGGTGAATGGCGAGATTTTGCAGGAGAGTGTCCACGAGAGCACGCCGCGGGACGGCGAGTTCTTTGTGATTGTGGATTGGGATGCCCAGGCCGGGCGGCCGCGCATGGTGCCACATGGCCGCTACACGGATGCGCAGGTGGGCGGCGATAACTTTGGCTGCAAGGCGCATTACCCGGACGATAACCCGGATCTGCCGATCTCGTATGCGTCGAAGCGGTGGGTGGAGGATTTGGGCGAGGGGCGGACCCGCCAGCGGCTGAATCTCTACTACCCGGATCGAGTGGAGAAGTATGAGGTGATCGGCGGGCAGTTGCGGCCGCTGCAGGATGAGGGTGATGCGGCCTGGCCGCTGTCCTGGGTGGACGGCGCCGGCCAGCCGCTGGGGATTCCGGTGGTGCACTTTCTGAACACGCCGGACGCCAGGCCGGAGGTGTGGGATGCCATCGGCCCGCAGAAGGCGATCAACAAGACGCTGATTGATCTGGTGGCCACGGCGGACAGCACGGCGTTTCAGGTGCTGGTGGCGCTGGGGTGGATTCCGACGACGGACGGGCAGCCGCTGAAGGCGGACGGGTCGAATGCTACGTCGATTGCGCCAGGGATGATCCTGGGCACGGCGAAGAGTAAGAACGATGCGGATTTGAAGGCGATTCCCGCGGGGGATGTGCGGCCGCTGATTGAGCTGATGATTTCGCTGATCGGCTGGGTGGCGGTGGTCTCCTCGACGCCGGCGGCCAGGCTCTCGTTTACGCGGCAGGTGGCGGCCGAGGGGACGCTGAAGGAGCAGAACGAGGGTCTGTTTGCGAAGGTGCGCAAGCGGCAGAAGCGGATCAATGCCGGGTGGGTGCGCTGTTTCGAGATGGCGCGCAAGCTGGCGAACACGTTCGGCAATGCGGGCCTCGACGAGGCGGTGGCCATTGACATGGTGTGGGAGCCGGTGCAGAGCCGCGACACGGAGGATGAGCGCGATGAGTGGCGGGTGAAGCGCGAGTTGGGCGTGCCGACTGAGCAGATTTGGTCGGAGATGGGGTACAGCCTGGCGGAGATTGAGCGGATGAAGGCGGCGCCGGAGTATCAGGCGCGGCTGGCGATGTTGCAGGTGGGGCTGGGGGGCGATGAGGGGTGAGTGGCCTTCGACAGGCTCAGGCCACGAGGTATCTTCGGATTTCCGAAGATGGGTTTTCCGAGGTGTAGGTGATTTATCGGCGGGAGATTGGAGATTATGCCCAAATTCGTGAAGCGTCCGGTGCCGATTCAGGCGGAACAATTTTTCTACGACAAACCGATGATGGTCGGTGTGTTTTATCCGCCAACGCAGGACGGTATTTACATCGGCGATGCCTTCGTCGTGACGGCGCACGAACAGCGAGTGTATCTGCAGAATGGTGACTGGATCGTACCGGAGATGGATGGCGTGCACTACTACCCGATCAAAGATGAGATTTTCCGGGAGTTGTATACGCCGTTGTATGAGGCAAGCGATGGCACAGGGTGAGCATGAGCAGGCGGTGCGGGCGGCGCTGCGGGCGGGGGATGAGCTGAAGCGGCTGATCGACCAACTGGGCAACCAGGCGCACCCGCGGGGGCGGCTACTCTCGGCGTACCGGCAGGCGCGGCGGGCGATGCGCCAGGCGCAGAATCTGACGACGGTGCTGGATGTGCTGCGCGAGCTGCGGGCGACGGTGGAGGATGTGATGCGGGCGTCGCTGGCGAGCGCGGCGCAGGCGGGCCTCGACCAGGCACGGGTGGAACTGGCGGTCTATGGGCTGCCGAACACGGTGGCCAGAGCGCAGCCCGGGCTGCCGATGGCGGCGTGGATGGCGCAGTATGATGCGCAGGCGTCGGCGGTGCAGGCGACGTGGATGGCGACGGGCGACATGACGCAGATTGTGGGCGATGAGGAGCGGGTTGGCATTCTGTCGCCGGCGCCGGTGATCCGGGAGGGGGCGCGGTGGCTGGGGATTGCGCTGCTGGTGGCGTATACGGGCGCGACGGCGGAGATGCTGGAGCGGACGCGGCGGCAGGAGGATTTCATGCGGCAGGCGGTGGCGGCCATCGACGAGCGCACGACGGACTGCTGCCTGCGGGTGCATGGCCAGGTGGTGGGGATGAACCAGGATTACCACCTGACGGGGACGCCGCGGTTTGGGGAGTATCTGCGCAATCCGCCGTTCCACTGGTATTGCCGGTCCTCGACGGCGCTGGTGCGGCGTGAGGATGCGAATGATCTGCTGTCGCGGCAGATGCGGCAGGCGGCGGCGGATGAGATCGGCGCCCGGGCGGCAACGGGAACACGGGTGATGATTCACCCAGCGGACGCGCGCAGCCGCAGGTGAAGCAATTATCCATCTTCGGATTTCCGAAGATAGCAACGGATGTGGGTGATCCACAAGCAGCAGTACAAAGAGGGAGACGAGATGTCTGAGGGTGCGGGCGAGATGCTCAACAACAATGGCAGTGGCGGCGATGACGGCGGGAAGCCGGGCGCCGGCGGGGATGCGGGACAGCCGACGGCGGAGCAGTTGGCGGCGGAGTTGGCGAGTCTGCGGGCGGCGCTGAAGGCGGCGAACGCGGAGAGCGCGACACGGCGCAAGCGGCTGGAGGAATTGGAGTCGGCGGAGGAGGAGCGCAAGGCGGCGCAGCTCTCCGAGGTGGAGAAGGCTCGGAAGGCGCAGGCTGACGCGGAGGCGAGGGCCAGGGCGACGGAAGAACGGCTGCGCACGGCGGCGATCCGCAATGCGGTGGTGCTGGCGGCGTCGAAGGCGAATTTCTATGACCCGGAGGATGCGTTCCGGCTGGCTGACCTGGCTGCGGTGCAGGTGGCGGATGACGGAGCGGTGACGGGCGTGGACGGTGCGCTGAAGGAGCTGGTGAAGGCGAAGCCGCACCTGGTGAAGGCGGCCAGCGGCGGCGGGGACATCAACGCGACGGCGGCGGGCCGGCAGACGCGGCCGTCGGCGGATGAGGTGCTGCGGCAGAAGCGGGCATCGGGCGCGTATACGCCGATTTGAGGAGTTGCGAGGGGCGAGTTGCGAGGGGCGCTCGCCGGGATTGTGAGATTGGGAGATTGAGGAGGTTGGTATGGCTCTGGTAACGAGAGCGAGTACGGCGCAGATGGATGTGAGCACGGGGCAGTTTGCGCCGCAGATCACCGGTCTGGTGGCCGGCGAGGATCTGGCTGTGGCGGCGCCCTGCTACATCAAGAGCAGCGACGGCAAAGTGTACATGAGCAACGCGACGGCGGCGAACGAGGCGGCTGAGGTGGCCGGGTTCACGCCGCGGTCGGTGAAGAGCGGGCAGCCGGTGACGCTGTTCGGGAAGGGGACGCGCTTCAGCTATGGCTCTGGCCTGACGCCGGGCGATGTGCTGTATGTGGGCGCGACGGCGGGGCGGCTGGACACGGCGCCGACGGTCGGCGATGTGGAGGGCGTGGCGCAGGTGATCACGGCGACGGATATCCGGGTGCTGCGCGATGCGCCGTCGAAGGTGGCGAACGGGCTGGTCAAGGTGTTCCTGGCTGCCGGCGCGGCGGCGGGCAATGTGACGGTGACGGGGATTGCCACGGGCGACAAGCTGGTGAGCGTGCTGCGGATGATCGGCGCGGGCACGGACGTGACGGACGTGAGCGACCTGACGAGCGAGTTCACCGTCACGGCGGCGAACACGATCAACAACACGGGCGGGACGGCGACGAGCGGCAGCAAGCTGGTTGTGCTGTACCTGGACCTGACCTGATAGCAGCCGTCGGGCTGGCGCTGATTTTGGCAGATGAGAGGATGATGGAGGTGGGATATGCCTACGGGCACGCATGACATTAGTACGCTGCTGGCGACGCGGTATCAGAGCGCGGCGGCGTTTGGGTTGGACACGATCCGCCAGGTGCTGGAGGCGGATGTGGCGGCGCACAATCAGATTGTGCAGGAGATGGTGAGCGGGCTGTGCGAGGTGACGACGGACCGCCAGCGGCGCTATGGCACGAGCGCCAGCGGGGAGATGGTCGAGGTGGATGAGTATGGCCGCAGCCAGACGCAGGTGGCGCGGCCTGGCGCGACGGTGGGCTTCCCGATGCGCCTCTTCCAGTTTGGCCTGGGCTGGACGGCGAAGTGGTTTGAGACGCACACGCCGGCGGATATGGCCACGGCGGTGCAGAATGCGCAGAAGGCACATCTGCGGCGCGTGCAGCGGGAGATCAAGCGGGCGGTCTATCTTTCGGCGAACTACACGTTCACGGACTTCCTGGTGGACAACGTCGACCTGGCGGTGAAGCGCTTTGTGAACGCGGACTCGGCGGAGATTCCCGACGGTCCGAACGGGGAGACGTTCGACGGGGCGAGCCACACGCACTATGACGCGATCAACGGGCTGACGGCGGACGCGGCGAAGGCGATCATCAACGATGTGATCGAGCATGGCCATGGGGACAGTGTGCGCCTGGCGATCAGCCGCACGGATGAGGCGACGGTGCGGGGGCTGAGCGGCTTCACGGCGTACCCTGACCCGCGGATCATCTACCGCGCGACGGACACGCCGGGGCAGACGCTGGATATCAGCCGGCTGGACAACCGGGCGATTGGCATCTTCGCCGGCGCTGAGGTGTGGGTGAAACCGTGGGCGATTGCGAACTATCTGTTTGCGTGGGACGACGGGGACCCGATGAAGCCGTTGGCGTTCCGGCAGCGGGAGGCGCAGGCGCTGCAGGGGCTGCGCATTGCGGCGAGCCTGGACACGCATCCGCTGTATGCGCAGTACATGGAGGCGGAGTTCGGCGTGGGGGTGTGGACGCGGACGAACGGCGCGGTGCTGTACTTCGGCGCCGGGACGTGGGCGGATCCGTCGATCAGTTAGGAGGGGCGAGGGGCGAGGGGCGGCTGATGCTCCTCGCCTCTGGCGATTGGGGAGAGACGATGGCGGAGACGATTCCGGGCGGATACTACATTGGGGAGGATGGGCGGCCGCATGATGCGTTTGGGCGGCGGCTGGATGTTTCCCAGGAAACGGTGGTGGACGAAGTGGACGGGATGGACGAGGTGGACGGCCTTCGGGCGCCGGCGCCATCGACAGGCTCAGGCACCGTCGGCGCGGTGAAGAAGGGGCGGCGCAAATGAGTTTCTCGTACACGCTTGACAGCCCGGATGCGACGGTGGCGGCGGTGGCGCGGGTGCGGCTGGAGATCGGCGACACGGTGGCCGGGGCCGGGGTGCTGCCGGACGGCGGCAATCTGTCGGATGAGGAGATCGGGGTCTATCTGGCGCGGACGGGGAATGATGTGGCGCTGACGGTGAGCGCGCTGGCGGGGGTGCTGGCGCGGCGCTGGGCGACGCAGGCGGATGTGACGGTGGGGCCGCGGTCGGAGAAGTTGAGCCAGGTGGCGCAGGCGTGGGAGCGGCAGGCGGCGGCCTCGACAGGATCGGCGGGCGGGGCGGCGCTGGGGTCGTTTGCGCTGCAGCCGGTGCGGGTGGATGGGTTCAGCGAGCGGGCGGGAGAGGCTATCGCTGAGTATTGATGCCCGGCGATAATCTTTCTACTCGTCGGGTATGAGGGTGACATTTTGGCTCTGGATGTGCGCGAGGGCGATATTTTGGTGATGGGCGGGTCGGAGTTTCCGATCCGGTCGTGCGCGGCGTGGCAGTGGGGCAGCGGCCGGGCGGGGCGGCGGCTGATGTCGCTGGCGGCCTCGACGAAGCGCTCGCCGGCGATGGTGAACGGGAAGCGCGGCACGCCGGCGGCGCATCTGTCTAATTTGCGCTGCTCGCCGTTGGATCCGGTGGCGCCTGACCTGGCGCAGCGCATGGGGCTGAATACGCCGCATGAGTTGCTGGAGACGACGGTGGACGGCGGGGATGCGTTTTATGTGCTGGTGGTGGAGGAGTTGAAGCGGTAGATCAGGCGACCTTCGGCAGGCTCAGGCGGCGGGGCTTCGGCAGGCTCAGCCACCGGTGGACGATATGGACGGGATGGACGTGGGGTATGGCGCAGTGGGCGCGGCGGGGCAGGCGTAGGGGCAGGCAATGGGATTGGTGGGCTGATGGCGGTGACGATTTACGGGATCCAGGATGCGCAGGCGGCGATGCTGCGGGCGACGAATGCGGCGCGGCCGGGGTCGGGGCTGCAGGCGGCGCTGAAGGATGCGGCGGCGGCGGCGCACCGGTATGCGGTGGCGCTGACGCATGTGGACACGGGGGCGCTGAAGGCGAGCCACCGGATTGCGCTGCGACCGACGCGGGCGGAGATTTATCTGGACCCGGGCGCACAGCGGAGTGATGGCCGCCAACCGGCGCAGTATGGGCCGTTCGAGCACGCCAGGGGCGGCCACCATGCGTTCTATGCGCGCACGGTGGCGGAACATGGGCAGGAGATCGGCGACGCGGCCAGCCGGGCGCTGATGCGGTATTTGATGGGCTAGGGCGGCGGTGGACGGGATGGACGATATGGACGGAATGGACGGGTGAGGGGCGGATGGCGAGTGTGAGCCGGGAGGCGGCGCGGGACGCGCTGACGGGGCTGCTGCAGGCGGCGCTGGTGGGCACGGGGAAGCCGGCGCAGGCGGTGTATGGCTACCAGGTGGGGGACTTCGGCGGGCAGTCGCCGGTGGTGGTGGTGGCCAGCGGGCCGGTGCTGCGGGAGCGGCGCGGCTTTGGGGCGTGCTGGCACACGACGGCGACGCTGCTGGTGTTTGTGTTTGTGGCGTACGCGGCGGCGGATGGCTGGACGGAAGCGAACGCTGAGGATGCGCTGGACAGCATCGAAGCAGCGGTGGCGGATGTGGTGCTGGCGAACAGCAGCACGGCGACGTGGAACGGGCTGACGTATGCGCAGGCGACGGAGCCAGGCAGTATGACGATTGGCGGGGTGGAGTATCGGAGTGAGGTGTTCCGGCTGTCGTGCGAGGTGTTGGGAGATGGGTGATGTGTTGCGGGAGGGGGGACGATATGGACGGGGTGGACAAGGTGGACGGCGCGGCGGTTGCTGCTGTGGCGGAGGCGCCGGCGCCGGTGTTGGAGGGGGAGGCGGGGCTGCGGGCGCGGTATTTTGCGCGGAAGGGGGAGATCGCCGCGGTGCGGTATGTGATGCCGGGCACGTTCGTGCTGGGGGTGCCGGCGCGAGACCTGGCGCCGGAGGAGTGGATTGGGTTGACGGATGAGCAGCGGGCGGCGGCGATTGGGTCCGGCGCGTTTGTGATCGAGAAACGGGAGAAGTGAGAGTATGCCAGCGTTGACGAGGGAGTTGCGGGTGCAGGTGGGGACCCAGTCGGGCGGATTTACGACCGGCGTGGCGCCGACGGTGCAGTTGCGCGGGATCGAGGAGCTGCAACTGCGGTCGAAGAATAAGGTGACGATGTTGGAGGATATGACGCTGGGCCTGGCCGGGGCGTCGCAGGCGGTGGTGGGGAGCGTGGGCGGGGAGGGTTCGGTCAAGGCGTGGATGTCGTATGAGCACATCGGCTATTGGCTGGACAATCTGTTTGGCCAGGCGACGCCGAGCGGCGCGGGGCCGTACACGCGCAACTATGCGGCGCCGGGGGCGACGGCGCCGACGCCGCGCATTCTGTCGATTGTGAAGGGGAACAGCGCGGTGGGGGCGTATCAGCTGGTGGGCGGGCTGCTGTCGTCGATGACGCTGCGCATGGAACTGGAGGAGCCGCTGCGGCTGCAGGGCGACCTGGTGGGGAACAAAATTGCGGCGGACACGCTGGAGGCGCTGAGCGATGTGGCGGTGAATCCGATCATGGCTTCGCAGGTGGCGTCGATCAAGATGGATGCCTGGGGCGGGACGATGGGCACGACGACGCTGACGGCGTGCCAGGTGCGCATGATGGAGTTGATGGTGCAGCCGGACAGGGCGCTGCGGCCGTGCTTTGGGAGCCTGACGCGGGACTCGTATGCGGAGCGGGCGTGGGACGGCTCGCTGAAGTTGTCACTGGAGTTCGACGGCACGTCGAAGACGGACATCGATGCGATCATCGGCGGGACGCTGACGCAGAAGCAGGTGGAGATCAACTTTGCCGACAGCACGCGCAGTCTGAAGCTGCAGTTTGCGGGCACGGTGGCGGATGATCTGGAGTTGTTCGGCGATGACGATGGGGTGGTGACGGCGGAGTTCACGCTGACGCGCACGTACCACACGACGTTTGCGAACTGGTTCAAGGCGGTGCTGGTGAACGGGGTCGCGTCGTACTAGCTCCGAGGTGTAGTGGAGTTATCGGCGGGAGTTGGTGAGATTGGGAGATTAGAGATTGGAGATTGGGATGGATGAGGTTGTGATTCGGCCGCCGGGGCGGGATAAGCCGGGGTATTTGCGGCGGCTGCGCAAGGCGCTGGAACTGCAGGAGCGGCTTTCGGGGCGGATGACGCTGGCGGACCTGGAGGAGATGGTGGGTTTTGTGCTGGCGGAGGCGGAGGTGTCCGGCCCGCCGGAGGCGGTGCGGGAGGCGCTCTTCGACTTGAGCAAGGTGGAGTGGGATGCGCTGCTGCGGGCGACGACGGGCGGGGCGGAGACCGGCTCGCCTTCGACAGGCTCAGGCACCGATGGCGCTGAGGTCGATGGCGCTGTGGTGGACCCTCTGAGCGACGACTGATCCGGCGGTGGCTGCGCGGGTCGTCGTCGAAGGCGCCGATGTGGCTGATGGTGCTGGAGGCGGGCAAGGAGTGGGGGCTGCCGCCGTGGGCGGTGGAGGAGCAGGCGACGGCGCTGTGGTGGGAGCGGTGGCGGGTGTGGCGCGAGGAGAAGGGGAGGTTTGAGGAGGGGCGAAGGGCGAGGGGCGAGGGTGGCCTGCGACAGGCTCAGGCGCCGGTGATGGACGGTATGGGCGGGATGGATGGGTGATGGCTGACTACAAGATTCGGATCATTGTCGAGGGGGAGGATCGGGCGAGCGGGCCGCTGGCCGGGGTGACGGGCAGCCTGCAGCGCATGGGCGAGGTGGCGGGCGGTATGCTGCTGGCCAAGGCGTTTGGCGCGATTACGAGCGGGGCGAGCGCGATGGGCGCCAGCCTGGTGAGCGCGGTGCAGGATGCAGGCGGCCTGGAGGCGCAGATAGACGGCATCGGCGCGGTGAGCGGCGCCTCGGCGATGGAGATGGCGGGCCTGGCAGAGCTGATCAATGATCTGGGGATCAATCCCAATTTGAAGGTGAGCACCTACGAGGCGGCGGACGCCATCGAGATGCTGGTGCGCAACGGAATGGCGCTGGAGGATGTGTTCGGCGGCGCGGCGGAACAGACGGTGCTGCTGGCGAACAGCACGGGCGCTGACTTTGCGGCGGCGGCGGATATCGCCACGGATGCGATGGCGATCTTCGGGATCGGCGCGGGCGACATGGCGACGGCGGTGGACGGGATCACCGGCGTGGTGGCGTCGTCGAAGTTCAGCATCTACGATTATCAGTTGGCGCTGGCGCAGGGCGGCGCGGCGGCGGCGGTGGCCGGGGTGTCGTTCGAGGATTTCAACACGGCAGTGGCGGCGGTAGCGAGCAACTTCGCCAGCGGCTCGGACGCAGGAACAAGCCTGAAAACGATGATCCAGCGGTTGGTGCCGCAGTCGAAGGAGGCTGCGGGGGCAATGGCGGATCTGGGGCTGGAATTTTTCAACGCCGACGGGTCGATGCGGGATATGGCGGAGATTGCCGGGGAGTTGAACCGGGCGTTCTCCGGGCTGTCGGAAGAGCAGCGGATCAGCTATTTGACGACGATCTTTGGCACGGATGCGATGCGGGCCGCGGCGGGGATGGCGAACTATACGGCCGAGGAGTACGAAGCGCTGCAGGCGCGGATTGGCGACACGGATGCGCTGCGGGCGGCGCAGCAGCGGATGAATAATTTGTCCGGGGATGTGGAGATCTTTGGCGGTGTGCTGGAGGCGGTCAAGCTGCAAATCGGTGCGTCGTTTATGGAGCCGGCGCGGGTGGCAGTTCAGGGTCTGACGAGTGTGCTGAGCCAGGCGACGCCGATTTTGTTGTCCTGGGCGGAGCAGGCGGCGGCGTGGGCGACGCCGTATGTGGAGAGTGTGGTGGGGACGCTGACGGATCCGCAGTGGCAGGCGGATGTGGCCGGCCAGGTGCAAGCGTTCTGGGACAATTACACGACGAACAACCGGATTGCGTTCAATCTGGGTGATGTGCTGGAGGTTGATTTCTCGCTGGATGGCGCGGGCGAGGGGATTACGAAGTTCAAGCTGTCGGACTTTTTTGAGTTTTACAGTGAGGACGGGGCGATTGAGAAGATTTATCTGGATCAGGTGATTGACTTTGAGAACAGGGAGGGGATTACCAAGCTCTCGATCTTTGATATTTTCGATTTTGAGAGCACGGAAGGCGGGCCGGTCAAATGGAACGTGAAGGACCTGGTGAGCTTCGAGGGGATCGGCGAGCAAGAGTTTACGCTGCGGATCGGGGCATTTGAGTATACGTCGCAGCCCGAAGGGGAGTACACAGTTACCGGGTGGACGTTCAACGGCAAGGGGCCGGGGGATCTGCTGAGCGACGCGTCGAGCGGACTGGGCCAGGCGCTGGCGGATTTGTCGGCGACGAGCGGCTTCGATGCGCTGCTGGCGCAGTTGGCGGAACCGATCACGATGACGCTGGCGCCGGAATGGCAGGGTGAGGCGCCGGAAGCGCAGATGAACCGGTTGACGGGGCAGACGTGGACGGTGAAGGTGCTGGGCACGTGGGAATTCGAGATGCCGGAGTGGTTGCGCACCGGCTCGATGGCGCTGCTGGTGCACCTGAAGGCGGAGGGGCTGCCGGGGCTGGGCGGTGCGGCGGCGGGCGCGGTGGCCAGCGCACTGGGCGGCATGAACTGGAGCCTGCCAAAGCCGCAGATTGATTGGAGCTTTCTGGAATTCAAGGTTGACTGGGAAAGCACGGGCTTCTCGGAGTGGTTCCAGGGGCAAACGGTGGATGCGCCGCAGGTGAAGTGGGAGGGCGCCGGCTTTGCGGAGTGGTTTGCGGCGCAGACGTTTACGCTGCCGCTGCCGGGCGCGCTGTCGGATGGTAAGTTTACGATTGAGGGCGCTGATGTTTTGGAGGCGCTGCAGTCGTGGTCCTGGCCGGCGCTGCCTTCGTGGTCGTGGCCGACGTTGCCGGCGTGGTCGTGGCCGGAGATTCCGGTGTTCCAGTGGCCTGACCTGCCGCTATTTTCCTGGCCAGCATTGCCGTCATGGTCCTGGCCGGAAATGCCCAAGTTCTCCTGGCCCGAAATGCCAAGATTTTCCTGGCCGTCGCTGCCGGCGTGGTCGTGGCCGACGTTGCCGGCGTGGTCGTGGCCGGAGATTCCGGTGTTCCAGTGGCCTACCTGGTCGTGGCCGGAGATTCCGGTGTTCCAGTGGCCTGACCTGCCGCTATTTTCCTGGCCAGCATTGCCGTCATGGTCCTGGCCGGAAATGCCCAAGTTCTCCTGGCCCGAAATGCCAAGATTTTCCTGGCCGTCGCTGCCGGCGTGGTCGTGGCCGACGTTGCCGGCGTGGTCGTGGCCGGAGATTCCGGTGCCTGGATGGCTGGCGGGGCTGTTTGGCAGCGGCGGCGGTGGCGCAGCTGGCGCTACTCCTCCAGGCAAGGCGGTGGGCGGGCCAGCGGGCGGGCGGACGTGGGTGGGTGAGTTTGGGCCGGAGGTGGTGGATTTGCCGCGCGGGTCGTATGTGCACACGGCGGGGGCGTCGCGGCGGCTGGCGGCGGTGGGGGAGATGCAGCAGGTGTTCCATTTTGCGCCGGTGATCAACACGCCGCTGGATATGGAGGAGGCGCTGCGGCGGCTGGCAGATCTGGCGCGGCGGCGCGGCGGGTGGTGACTTATCTTCGGAATTCCGAAGATAGGTTCCGATGGGTAGGGGTATTATCGGCGGGTCTTTAACAGGCTCAGCCGCCGACGGTGGACGGGATGGACGGGATGGACGGGGTGGGGGATGGCGCACCAGGTAAGTTTGACGGATGGGACGACGACGATCAGCCTGGCTGATGGGTCGTCGTGTTTTGTGGAGCGGTATGCGCCGCGGGCGCCGGAACTGGAGTCGACGGAGGCGCCGGGGCCGGCGGTGTATGGCGGCGCGCTGAGCCAGGTGCGCTATCGGAATGTGACGGAGTCGGCGGCGCTCTTCCTGCGGGCGGCGTCGGTGGCGGCGCTGCAGACGCTGGCGCGCAGCATCGAGGCGATGCTGGAGCGGGCGCACAGGCGGCAGCGGACGGGTTCGGGCGCGAGGGTGTTTTTGCAGGTGCAGTTGGACGGGGAGGGGTCGGCCTGGCGGTCTGAGGTGCTGGCGGGGCGGCTGGTGCTGGATGAGGATGGGCTGGACTGGTGGCCGAACAAGGCGGTGCGTGGTGTGCTGTCGCTGACGCGGCGGCCGTATTTCGAGGGGGCGGAGACGGAGCTGCAGTTGTCGACGTCGAACCTGGCGGCGGCGACGGGCGGGCGGACGATCTATAACCACGACGACAGCGGGACGGGTCACGACAATTGGGTGGAGATTGCGGCGGCGCAGGTGGGCGGTGCGCTGCCGGCGCCGGTGCGGCTGCAGGTGACGAACACGAGCGGCGCGGCGCGCTCGTACTCGACGTTTTATGTGGCGACGCTGGCGCATGTGGATATGGCGCAGCTTACGGCGGGGATGGTGTTGGAGGCGGAGACGCTGAACAGCACGGTGACGGCGGATGCGAACAGCAGCGCCGGGAATTATGCGGCGCGCAGTTACACGGCGAGCGGGGATGTGACGCACACGGGTTCGTTTATGTTCGATGTGAGTGCGGCGCAGGTGCAGCAGATGGCGGGACGGGTTTGCCGGGTGCTGGCGCGCTTTCAGGGGTTGGCGCCGGCGCCGATCTGGGTGCAGATGTATTTGCAGGACAGTAACAACAGTGAACTGTGGCGGGGGCCGGAAGTGCTGTTGCTGGCGGCGACGGGTGATCTGCGGGTGAAGGATTTGGGTGCGGCGCCGCTGCCGCCGGCGGATTTGGGAAGCGGTGCGGCGACGGTGCGGCTGATTGTGCAGTATCGGGCGGTGCTGACGAACGGTCAGACGCTGACGTGCAACCTGGATTTTGTGCAGTTGACGCCGGTGGAGTATTTGCGGGTGGTGCGGGTGAACGGCAGCCCGTATGTGCAGGTGGCGAACAACGCGGCGGTGGTGGTGGATGAGATGGAGGATGTGGCGTATTTCCTGACGAGCGGCAGCCGGCTGGCGGGTCTGGTGCGGGATGGGGCGCCGGTGATGGTGATCCCTGGGCAGACGCAGCGGATTTTGCTGCTGTGCGACGAGGGCGGGAATGCGATGAATATTGGTCGCGCGTTCAGTGTGCGGGCGTGGTATCGGCCGCGGCGGCTGTCGGTGTAGGTGTTTCCTGGGAAACGTGGGCGAGATGCGGGTTGAGTTGGAGTCGGGCGGGGTGTGGGGCGCAAGGCCGGAGGCGGTGACGCTGACGGCGGAGTGGTTTTCGGCGGTGGCGCTGGGCGGCCCGGAGCGGGCGGAGGTGCGCGTGGCTGGCCCAGCGGCGGCGGTGGAGGAGATCGCCGGGTGGCTGGGCCGCGGGGTGACGATCCGCAATGAGGCGGGGACGGCGGTGTGGGGCGGGTTTGTGCATGAGGTGCGCATTGAGCAGGGCGGGCGCACGGTGGGTGCGAGCCTGGCTGAGATGGCGAACCGGGTGCAGGTGATTTACACGCTGGACGCGCCGGACGGGTCGAGCGCGGCGGCGGAGACGGAGTGGGCGAGCGACAGTGACTCGATTTTCCGGTATGGGCAGATTGAGCGGCGGCTGTCGGCGGGGAGCGACCTGAAGCCGGATGAGGCGACGCAGATGCGGAATGCGGAGCTGGCGCGGCGGAAATCGCCGGCGCTGTATCTGGCGGGTGGGGCTTCGGCAGGCTCAGCCGCCGGCGGGCTGCTGGTGTGTGTGGGGTGGTGGCAGCGGCTGGAGCGGCGCTATTACACGCGGCTTTCGGGGCGGGTGGAGTTCGAGGAGGATGCGGAGAACGGCGGCGATGCTGTTCATGCGGTTGGGTGGCGGCTGGTGAGCAACCAGGTGGGGTTCTATAAGCAGTGGCTGTATCACCTGGGGGCGCAACTGGGGGAGCTGCGCGAGGGCGATTCGATTGTGATCAGCGGCGCGGGGTCGAACAACGGGACGCGCACGGTGGCGAAGACGGCCAGCGAGGATGCGGTGTCGGTGGCCAACACGACGATCTATTTCGAGGCGTCGGACGATATCCGGGACCCGGGCGCAGGGATGGGGGATCTGCGGGCGCCGGGGATGATCCACATTACGGGCGGAGGGTCGAACAACGGGTATCGGTTGATCGAGTCGGCGTCGCCGCGCTATTTGAATGTGGACGGGGCGTTTGGCGGGATTGTGGATTATACGCCGTCGGGCACGGTGACGATTGCGGAGGGTCACCAGATTGAGACGACGCCCTGGGCGGGGGCGACGGCGGCGCCGGGCGCAACGGTGACGATTGAAAAATACTCGACGGTTGGCCAGGCGTGGCGGATGCCGGCGGGCGAGTCCTGGCGGCTGGGGTCGATTGCGCTGCGGGTGCGGCGGGTGGGGTCGCCGGCGAGCGGGCTGCTCGTGGAGGTGAAGGCGAGCAGCGGCGGCGCGCCGAGCGGTGGGGCGCTGGCCTCGGCGACGTTGACGAATGCGCCGGAGGGCCTGACGTGGGTGCGGCTGGATTTCGATCACAGTTGGGCGCCGACGGCGAACACGGTTTATTGGATTGTGGTGTCGACGGCGAGTTATGCGCCGGATGCGTTCTATGAGCTGGAGTTGAACGCGGCGACGCTGGCGCCGGAGGGTCAGGCGCTGGTGTGGAATGGGTCGGCATGGGTGGCGCTGGCAGCGCCGGCGTCGCTGCCGTTCAAGGTGTGGGGCGGGGTGGATGCGACGGTGCTGCTGCGGGATATCCTGTCGGCGCATGGGCTGTTTGCGTTTGTGGATGTGCAGGCGGTGGGCGGGGTGTATCGGCATCCGTATGCGGGCGGGGAGTTGACGGCGCGGGCGGCGGCGGAGAAGGTGATGGGGCTGGGGACGGCCGGCGGGGCGCGGCTGGCGGCGTGGGTGGATGAGCAGCGGGCGGTGGTGGTGCGCTCGGCGGCGGCGGCGACGGGGACGAGCCTGCGCTGGGATGCGCAGAACCGGCTGGTGGGGGCTGGCGGCCGGGAGGTGGAGCCCGGGCTGCTGCCGGTGGGTCAGTTTGTGTGGGTGGATGGGCTGCCGCGGGTGCTGGAGGAGTTTGGGGCGAGTGTGTTTGTGGAACGGGCGCAGTTTGATGTGCGGTCGGGGCGGCTGGTGCTGACGCCGGCGGCGGTGTTGGATCCGCTGGCGGGTGGTGCGTTTGAGTTGGGGTAGGCTGGTTTCCCGCGGGTAATTCGGCTTCTCGTTGGGAATTGGGAGGGGCGGCGGCGGTGGACGATATGGACGGGATGGACGGGGTAGGGGATGGCTGAACGGTTGAGTGATCTGGCGGATGCGTTGTGGCCGCATCTGGCGCGGCGGGTGGCGCAGGCGACGGGCGGTGCAGCGGCGCTGAATGTGGCGTCGCCGACGGATCACGGTGCCCTGACGGGGCTGCTGGACGATGATCATCCGCAGTATTTGACGGTGGGGCGCGGGGATGGGCGGTATCCGGCGCTGACGGATTGGACGACGCATATTGGCAATGCGGACGCGCACCATGCGCGGCTGCATGTGCTGGCGACGAACGCCGGGCTGGGGGCTGACCACACGATCAGCGGGGCGGCGGCGGGTCATGTGCTGCGGGCATCCTCGGCGACGGCAGCGGCGTTTGCGCAGTTGGCACACTCCGACCTGAGCGCCATCGGGACGAACACGCACACGCAGATTGACACGCACATCGCGAACAGTGACATCCACGTGGCGCACAGCGGGGTGAGCATGAGCGCCGGTGACGGGCTGACGGGGGGCGGCACGATTGCGGCGACGCGCTCGTTTGCGGTGGCGCTGTCGGCGGTGTCGGGGCTGGAGTTGACGGGCACGTCACCGAACAAGACGCTGCAGCTTGCAGACAGCGTTGCCGGGGCGGGTTTAACGACCAACAATAAAGTGTTGTCGGTTGGCGTCTCTGGGTTGGGGCTGTCGGTGGGTGCGGATGCGGTGACGCTGACCAGCAGTAGCAATCCGGGCGCGGCGGCCAGCATCTTGGCGAGCGATGCCACCGGCAAACTCACGCTGCCGCTGCTGGTGGCAAGCTCGAGCGTGACGACGCCGCTGGTGACGGCCGGGGCGGGGCAGTCGCTGATGCTGCAGGCGCCGCAGGACCTGATCCTCAGCCCGGGTACGAACCTGGCGAAGCTGGCGGCGGGGAAGCATTTGCAGTCTGAGACGTTTACTTCTGGTTTTGCCGGCGCCGGGTGGCGGATTGAGCAGGGCGCCCTGACTGCGGCAGAGGTGGACAATCTGACTGTGCGCGGGACGATGCGGGTCTATGAGCTGCTGATCCAGCAGATACGGGCGACGAACGGCTCTGTGTTTGTTTCGTCGTCGGCGAAGCTGGAGGCTGTGACGCTGGTGAGCGGCAGCACGTATGACTGCACTACTGACGGGAGCGCCGCGGATTATCAGCCGTTTGCTGTGGGGGATGTGCTGCGGGCGCAGCGGGTGAATCTGGGATCCGGCACGCTGGTGTGGCGCTCCGACCTGGTGGTGACGGCGATCAATGTGGGTGGGAATGCCCGCAAGTTCAGGGCGACGCTGCAGAGCGCCACGACGGCGCCGGCGGCGGGCATGGAGTTTGTGCGGCTGGGCAACACGTCGGATGTGGCCCGGCAGGGCGCGGTCTATTTGACGGCGGATGATTCCGGCGCGCCGTTTATCGATGTGGTCGCCGGCATTGCGGCTCATGCGGACTGGAATACGGCGGGCAAGGTGAAGACCCGGCTGGGGAGGCTGGACGGTATTTTTGGCCAGACGGATGAGTTTGGTCTGTGGGCTGGCACCGGGGTCACGGCCGCCGATCGCTATATCCGGGCGAGCTCGGCGGCGCTGGAACTGCGGAATGTGCCGCTGGCGCTCTTCGACGGAAGCGCTAACACGCTGCTGCTGTCGCCGGGCGATAGCAACCGTTCGCCCTTTCTGGCGATGGGTAGTCCGCTGCCCACAACGCCGATCACGAATGATGGCGTCTGGCTGGGGCTGGATGAGGCCACGACGAACTATATTCAGAACCCGTCGTTTGAGGCGGGGACGGGCGGATACTGGCAGTATTATGCATCGCCAACTGTCGCGCAGGGCGGCGATGCCCTGTACGGTGCGTACAGCCTGAGCATGACGACGGGTGCGACGGCAAATCCGTATTTCTACAGAGAAAACATTGCCGGCGGTGCGCTGGCGCAGAACCAGACGTGGACGTTTTCGGCATGGGTGAAGGCGGGGAACGCGGGAGCGGTCGGCAAGACGGTGAAGATTCGGTTGCGGGAAAATGGTTCGTTGACCACTGCTGCAACCGCCACGCTTACAACGGCGTGGCAGCGCGTCAGCGTGACGCGCACGCTGACGGAGGCGACGCCCACTACACTGAATCATTACATCCAAATTACCTCCTCGGCAGGCAGCGGCGATGTGCTGCTGGTGGATGGCGTGCAACTTGAGCAACTGGCCTACCCAACGCCGTACTGCGATGGCTCCCTGGGCGATGGGCACGCGTGGAGCGGAACGGCACACGCCAGCAGCAGCAGCCGGGCAGGCGGATATAAGCTGCGCGTGGGCACGGTGGCGAATGGTGTGCTGCAGCGGGGGCTGCTGTGGGACGGGGCAAACCTGGTGTGGAAGGCGGCGAACACGTCGCTCGATGCCAGCGGCAACCTGACGGCGAGCAATGCGACGCTGAGCGGGCAGGTGACGGCCACGAGCGGTTCGATTGCCGGCGCGCTGATCATCGGCACGGATGGCGGTATTTATCAGGGGACTGGCACGTTTGCCAGCCCAACAACCGGCTTGAAAATTTGGAATGACAGTGGCGTAGGGCGCATTGGCGGGTACAATGCTGGCGCACTGCAATGGTATGCAGGGACGGACGGCAAGCTGTACGCTGGCGGGGGGTCTGTTTGGATCGACACAAACGGATTGAATGCGAATATCGCCCTGGCGGGAAGCGATGTTAAGTTCTGGGGCGGTCTTGGAACGCAAGTGGGCGCTATCTCTGGATTTAGCGATTTGGATGCGCACCTCTACATTTACGCTCTGCACTCTGCTAAAACCACCGATTTGAGAGTTGGAGTATCCAACAGCACGTCTCCAAATTATCTTACCTCGATAACGTTCACAGACACGGAAGCGCTGCTAGACGCCCCTAAGATCACAGTCAGCGCGGCATCTCAGGGCACTTGGTTTGTTGGGCACGTCTATCCTAATGCGGATTTAACGTACAATCTTGGTTCTGCTTCGAAGCGGTGGGGTACAGTCTACGCTAACAACATGGTCATATCCGGTGCAATCTCAGGTGAAACCCTGGGTGGTGCGGAGTGGGAATATGCCGGATCGATGGTCATCGACGCCAATGCAGCGTCGAACACGACCGTCAGCATCGTCAATCAGAACGCATCCTACACGGCCTCGCTCGACGTGGAAGGCAACATCACCCTGGGCGGTCTGGTAGACGGCGTAGACCTGGCGGCGTTCAAAACTGCCTACGACAGCCACAACCATGACGGGCGCTATTACACCGAGACAGAGTTGCAGACGAGCGGCAGTGCAAGCGTGCATTGGGGCAATGTGACGAACAAGCCGGCGACGTTTGCGCCGGCGGCTCATGCGCTGGTGGGGAGCGACCACACGGCGAGCGGATTGTCGGCTGGGCATGTTGTGCGGGCGAGCGGGCCGACGACGTTTGCCTGGGCGCAATTGGCGCACAGCGATCTGAGCGGGGTTGGCACGAACACGCACACGCAGATTGACAGCCATATCGCGGCTACGGCGGCGCACGGTGTGAGCGGGGCGATTGTGGGCACGACGGACTCGCAGACGCTAAGCAATAAGACGTTGACGACGCCGACGATTGCCAGCTTCGCCAATGCGCCGCACGCTCACACGAACGCTGCCAGCGGCGGCACGATTGCCCACGGCTCGCTGACGGGGATTGGGGCGAACGACCATCATAGCCAGGCGCATGTGCTGGCGAGCACGAGCGGCCTGGGGGCTGACCACACGGTGGCGGGGTTGACGGCGCGCCAAGTGCTGCGGGCGACAGGGGCGACGACGGCAGCGTTCGGGGCGATTGAGGATGCTGACCTGCCCAGTACGATTGTCCGAACGAGTAGGCAAATTATCGCCGGGAACGGGTTGACAGGCGGCGGGGCGCTGTCGGCAGATGTGACGGTGACGATGGGCACGCCAAGCAGTCTCACGGCCACCTCAACCAACGCCGTGACCTCCACCAGCCACACGCACGCCATTACAACAGGCGCAGCCGTAGGGCTGTCTGTGTCCTCCACTAGCACAGAAGGAGGCGGGACGGCAATTGCCCGCGCGGATCACACGCACGCTATCACAAGCTCAAGTAATCCTGGGGAAGCGGCTTCAATACTGGCAAGCGATGCAAGCGGCTACCTACGGCTGATTAGGCTGGGGCTTGGCGTTGCGCCAACAGTGGCACTTGAGGTGAGCGGAGCGGCTGGACAGCCTGGCATCGTCGTGCAGCGCCGCACTTTGCAGCCGTCAATCAAGGCTGGCTCGTCAGATGGATTCATGATCATCGATTCGTCTGGCACCAACCTACGCCTCAACAACTATGTGGCCGACGACGTATGGATTGCATCTGGCGGCGGCAATGTTGGAATCGGTTTGTCTGTTTCCCCATCCTTCAAGTTGCACGTTGCGGGTGCAGCGTCTTTTGCAGACGCAACAATCACGAATCTCACCGCAACCCGCCTTGTCGCCAGTGACGCAAGCGACAAGCTCGTAAGCACCAGTCTTAACTCCTGGATGACCGGCACGGCGAATCGTGTCACGGTTGCAGATGACGGCGACGGCACGGTGACGCTGAGCGCGCCGCAGGATATTCATACAGGTGCATCGCCTACCTTTGTTGGGGCGACCCTAACCGGCCTGACGGCAACTCGACTCGTCGCCAGCAATGGGAGCGATGCGCTTGTTTCTGTTACTGATTTGACGACGTGGGTTGCAGGCACCGCAAACAGAGTGACCGTCGCAAATGACGGTGACGGCACGATTACGCTGTCGGCGCCGCAGGACATCCACACGTCTGCAACGCCGACGTTTGGCGGGTTGATAGCGCCCTGGCTGCGCCCCGCTTCCGACAGCACGACGGCGGTGCAGATTCGCAATGCCAGCGGTGGAGCGGTGTTGACAGTGGACACCACCAACAGCAGGCTCGGAATCGGCACGACTTCACCCTCCTACAAACTCGACGTATCTGGCGATATTCGCACAACCGGCGCTCTGTACGCCGATGGCGGCATTGTTGATTTTGGTACAAACTATTTCCAGGAGGGTGCAACCTATCTCGAACTGAAAGGTGCAAAGCCGTTCTACCTGAACCAGACCATTCAGGCATCTGGCTGGAGCATGTCGGCGGGCGGGGCGCTGGTATCGGCGTCGTCTCTGTCTGCGGCGTCGATGGCTCTGACAGGTGCAGCCACGATTGCAGGCAACTTGACCGTTGGCGGCACTGTGCTGCAAGTGTCGGCTGCTGGAACAAGAATCGGCATCAACCGTGCAGCAGACCAACAATTTGACCTTGACGTGGCGGGTGCGATTCGTGGGCAGTATCTTGTCGGGCCTCACGCCCTGCAACTGAGCGATGCAAAGGCGATTGTCCACTTCGACGGGCCTGCTCCCTACAATCTGGACTTCTCCGGCACGTCCACGACGCACATGGGGGAGAATGCCACGGAAACGGGCGGCGTCATCTACAGGCCGGGCAAGTTCGGAAAAGCGGTGCAGCTTGCGGAAGCCACGACGAATCTGGTTGCGAATCCGAGTTTTGAGGCGGATGCAATTGGGGCTACAACTTTTACTGGCTGGAATTTATGGGGATCTCCTCCAACCAGAGAAATTACGGCTGGCGGTTTGTATGGAGAAAAGTGTCTGCGCCTGATAACAAATGGCACCAATCAGGGCGTGCGAATGGGTCATACTGTCACGTCTGGTACCACATATACAATCTCGTTTTATGTATATGTGATTACAGGACGACCTGTCATATACATGAATGGTACTGGGGTATCCACCTTTGGTGCAGAACTCCCGTCTGGATGGACAGGAAATAATCTCTGGAATCGTTATTCGTACACGTTTACGGCAACAGCCAACGGCACCTGTAACATTTATCTTGGTCAAAGCGCCGGCGGTGTAAATGGCGAGTATCTGCTCGACGGCGTGCAGTTTGAGCAAAAAGCCTACGCAACTCCCTATTGTGACGGCTCACTCGGCGCAGGTCACTCGTGGAGCGGCACGGCGCACGCCAGCACGAGCAGCAGGACGGGGGCGAGCCTGGCCTATCCAGGCCTGATTCCGTCTGGTTCATGGACAGTTGGCTGGTGGCAGCGTTTGGCGCAAAGTGCATTCGTGTCATCTGTGTGGAATGGTATGTTTGTAATCAACGGTGAGGGAGGTGCAAACTCATTTTACGGTGGCTGGTACGGAACGGGCTGGCATATCATTGGTCAGGCATACGACGCGGGCAGCAGGACATTTCAACCGTCAGGTATTGGAAGCACTTATCTACAGCCAGGAGAATGGTACTTCGTCACGCTTGCCTATGACGACACCGCCAAGACCTGCAATATGTATTTCGGCTTTCCAAATGCACCAGACGGTAGCCAGTTTGCATCCTACTCGTACAGTTTTGGAAGCGGCCTGAATTTCTCATCAGGGAACTTCTACTTAAGTAATGCAAGCAAGTCCATCGACGTTGACGAACTGTTCATCCTCAGTACGGTAGCCGACGCCAAGCTAATCCGCAGCATCTACGAATCCAACGCCCCTGTCTTCGCAGAGTCGTCTGTCGTTTCGTTCCGCGCGCCAACCAAGTCTCAAATTTGGGTAGATGAGTTCGGCTTCTGGGCAAAGGGGCAGAGCGGCGGCGAAGCGTTCGGCATCTTTGGCGGCGACCCAAGACGCCTGACAACAACGAAGTCATGGGGCGGCGTCACAATGGAAGAGAACGACATCGTGATAGGTCGCACGTCTGCGCCATCCTACACGGCTCTGCATTGGGATGACAGCGCGGGCGAACTGATCTTGGGGCGGCAGGCGGCGGAACACCTGTCGCTCGTGTCAGGCGCAGTTCGCATCAAGAACGCCACAACGGTCTACGCAGACCTAACCGGCAGCACGTTTATACTTGGCAATGCATCAGAAGAAAATTTGCGCTTGACGACCAGCGGGATTGAATTTCGCAACGCCACTGAGGTGCAGGGAAGCCTGAGTGGAACGTCCTGGACGCTCGGCAAGACGGGCACCGGCGAGAACAATGTCCAGATCACGCCGACGACTCTTTCGCTGCGAAGTGGGGCGAACAAGCACGCAGAATTGACGAGTGCTGGCGTGTTGACGCTCGGCTTGACGAGTAGCGGAGATTACGTCACCATCGACGGCACGAACGGAGTTAGACTGTACGGAAACAGCAGCCTGCTCGGTCAGTGGACAGCCGCGGGTGGCGTTGTTATCGGTACGGTTGCCAACTCTACAAGCCGCATTGAAATTGCGTCGGGTGCAGTTAACATCATCAATCGTTCGGCAGGCGGAGCAGACGATACTGTAATTAGCTTGTCGTCGTCTGGTAGTGCTACCTTCACAGGTCAAATAACCGCTACGACCGGCGCTGTCGGTGGCTGGACGATAGGTGCGACCTCGCTTACATCCGGCAGTGGTGGCACGACAGTTGGAATTGACTCAGGTGGTACGAATCCGGCTTTCTACGCAGGTTCCGCTACGCCCGCCAGTGCGCCGTTCCGCGTCACAAACGCGGGTGTACTCACGGCCACCAGCGGCACGGTTGGCGGCTGGACGTTGGGCGCATCATCACTCACTGGCGGCAGCGCAACGCTGTCCAACACGGGGAAATTGACATTAGGCACGAGCAACAATGTGCTCATCGCCGATGCAGCCGACGCAAATTACCGCCTCTATATTGGTCACGCCACCCCGGCCTCAGCACCGTTCTCGGTCACAAAAACCGGTGGACTAACCTCAAGCCTCGGTCTTATCGGCGGGTGGACAATCACATCAGATCGTTTCCAGGGCGGAGCGGACGCGAGATTGTACAGTACCGGCAAGATGGCGCTCGGCTCTATTTACGGCATGGTCGTGATTGATCCCAACCATGCGGACTGGAGAATTTGGAGTGGCGTAGCGGCTGACATTGAATCAAATCCGTTAAGCAGCCAGTTTAGGGTGTCGAAGCAAGGGCAACTAACTGCGAGTGGAGCGACTATCTATGGGCACATCGTAGCCAACTCTGGGGATATTGCTGGCGTGTTGACTGTCGGAGCGTCTGGTGGTATCTATCAGGGCACCGGCTCGTTTGCCAGCCCAACAACCGGCTTGAAAATTTGGAATGACAGTGGCGTAGGGCGCATTGGCGGGTACAATGCTGGCGCACTGCAATGGTATGCAGGGACGGATGGGAAGCTGTACGCAGGCGGCGGGAATGTACGGCTGGATGCGGGCGGGGTGGCGGTGGCCGCGCCGACGACCTATTATTCCGCTGCCAATGCGTTCGGATTTACTCGAGCTGGCGTTGCTGTAGGCGGGTTACTGGCGCTGGCGACGGCCAGCGAGACGGCGATGGTGATCGGTGCAAACACGGTTGACGCCTCGGCGGGCAATCCGGTTGCGGCGGAATCCAATCGAGATGCGCGCGTAGCGATTTGGGCGAAAGCGCAGGGTACCGGAAAACACGCTGCACTGGAACTGAAGGCGCTGGCTGGCGATGGGGTAAACAGCGCACAAATTACGATGGGAACGAACGCATCGCCGTGGCTGCAATTATCGGCGACGACCATCACGCTCGACGGCAACGTAGAGTGTGCCTACGAGGTGGATTTCGGCAGTTGGTGCCGAGTTGCAAAATTGGTGGTCGATGGCGATCCAGGTGGGGTGAGCACTGGTGAAATTGCGTTGAGCAACCAAACGAGCGACGTGAGCACCGGGGTGGGGACGGTGAAAATGGGCGGAGCGAGCAACGCCAACAGCACAGGCTGGCTAAAAATCTATGTAGCGGGGAATGCGCGCTATATTCCGTTCTGGAGTGTCATCGCAGGGTAGGAGGAGAAAATCATGATCGACGTAAGAGGGACAAGCAGCCTAATCCGTGATGCTCTGCAACTGTATGCAGATATGCAGGCAGGGCGCGCCGCAGGGCCGGCGAAGCCGTTGGCGAATGACCTGGCGGCGCGCATCGCCGACGGGCTGATTCCGACGCTGCGCCAGGCATATCTGGACATGGCGGCGATGCAGGTGGAATGGATGGAAGAATCCTTCCAGGAGGCACTGGCCACGGCTGCGGCCAACGGCACGCTGCTGGCCGGCTTCTCTGCTCAAACCTGGCACACGTGGGGTATGCTGCTGGTGGCGTTGCAGACGTGGCTGGCGACGCCGGTGGAGGCACTGGGCGGGAAGACGCCGCAGATGGCGCTGATCCGGCGGTATATTGCGGGGGAGGACATTCCGGTGGCGCCTGTTCCCGAACCGGAGCCGGAGCCGGAAGCAGAACCGGAGCCGGAAGCAGAACCGGTAGCGCCGGAGCCGGAGCCGCCGGCGTAATTGTCAATTGTTGATTGTCAATTGTTAATTGTTGATTGAGAATGGGGGAATGATGGCGAAGTCGAAGGTGACGCTGGGGCAGATTGAGCCGCTGGCGCTGGCGGTGAATGGGGCGATGGCGCAGGCGGGCAGCTATGGGACGCGCTTTAAGCTGCGCGAGGTGCTGCGCAGCCTGGCGACGCATGGCAAGGACCTGGACGCGGAGAAGCAGGCGCTGGTGCAGGAGTTTGCGCTGAAGGATGAGGCGGGGTCGCCGGTAATCAAGGACAACTCGTTTGATTTCGGCGATCAGCAGGATGAGGTCGACCGGCGCTGGCGCGAGCTGATCGACACGCAGGTGTCGATCCAGCATAAGCTGACGCTGGAGGATGTGGCGGGGCTGCCGGCGGATCCGGCGCTGGATGCGCTGGAGTTGCTGTTAGGATAGGTTCCCGCGGGTAACTGTGTTTCGCATCGGGCGGGCGGACGTGGGTGTGGCGTGGGCTACCGAGAGGGGCGCCCCGGCCAATACCGGGGCGCCCCTCTCACTGCGAAAATGGCCGGGTGCGGTGGTATTCCACCGCACCCGCGGTTTTACCGTTTGGGCATTGAATGCGCATTCTTTGCGTACTCATTCCCGCAGATGCTGCGTAGCCCATGCGGTACGGGTTGCGGCCCACGCGGCGCGATACTCCGCCAGGGTGATGGGCTGCAGGCTCATGTACGCACCCGCGGTGCGCCGGCTCCAGGACAGCGGGAAGACCCAGCGGCGGATCGCCGGGTCGTAGTCGAAGAGCGGCGGGCGGTCGCGGTCTGCGCGCTGCAGCAGGATGTAGCGCAACTGGCGGCATTCCGTCACGCGCAGACCCCATCGGCGATAACCGGCCTCACCCCAGGGCAGCGGAACCAACACGGCGCCGGTCACGTGGTCAACGTTGGCGGGGCGGCCGTCGGCGTCATACTCCAAGCACAAGTCGGCGGCCGCGGCCAGGGCGTGATTCAGCAGTTCCACCTTTGCTGCGGCCAGACCCCGGCGTGACAGGTTCTGTGCAATCTGGCGCAATGGCTGAAAGCGTTCGACCTGGTCTTTGCTGGCGGTGACGACTTCAGTCCGCGCCAGCTCGCGGGCGGTCATGTCGAAACTATAGGTCTTCATCGTCGGTATCCTCCCACGCGGCGAGTCGGTCAAGGCGGGCGCGCTGTTCGTGCCGCACATAGCGGTAACTCAGGAAGATGGACAGGATCGTAGCGCCGTCGGGTGATGCGAGTGTGTGCCAGAAGTAGGCGCCGGCCCAGACAGCGGCAAAGACCCCGAACAGGATGAGCAAGGCAGACCAGGACAGCCAGGGCACACCAAACAGCCCCAGGGCGGCCAGCAGCGCCACCAGACCCACCACAGCGGCCAATGGGACAGTGGTCATGGTGAAACCCTTTGCGCGGTCTTGGTGGCTCGTGGTGACGGTCTGTAGCGTCTGGACGGGCGGTCTTGCCTCTTGGTGCATCGGCGGCAACACTTCGCCGGCCAGGGCGGGCGGGCGGCGCTGCGGCGTCTTCATCGGTAGATACTGGGTGCGCCCGTCGTCGTCTGTGACGCGCTGCCAACCGGGTGCAACCTGGTGCTGTGTCGTGGTCTTCATCGGCTCACCTCCTGCGCTTCGATGTAATCCAGGGCGGCGCGCAACTGGTCAATCTGTTGCTGGCGCGTCGGCAACGGCGGCATACCGGTCAAACGGCGGAACGTGTGCGTGTAGGGCGTCACGTCCTCGGCGGCGGGTTCCGGGTAAGCGTCGACTGTCATCGGATGACAGTCGTTGTCGTCGCCGCCGCGCAGGACAGCCAGTACCAGCGCCGCCGCGGGTACGCCGGCCAGGACTCCCAGCACCATGCCCAGTGCCATGCCGATGGCGTCAGGGGACAGCCGCTCGCCAATCCACCACATGACGAACGTTGCCGCTATCCCGCCAGGAACGCCAATCAGGAGTGCGAGTCTCACAATGCACCTCCCACGGCAGCGGCCAGGGCAGCCGCCAACAGAAAGCCACCTCCCAGCACGGCGGCCAGCACCAGCAGCATGAAGATCGCCTTGCCGCGTCCACCTGTGCGGCGGTAGCCGGTGAATCGCTCCACGGCGGGCGCGTCGTCGGCGTGCACGGAGAACACATACCAGTACGCGCCGTTCTGGTAGTACATGGACACGGCCCACGGTTCAATGCCCTGCGCGGCCAGCAGCGGCTGCATATCGTGCCAGGTGTCCGCGTCTACCGTGAAAGTCTTGCCGTCCACCAGCAGGTCACGCACCGCGCCGTAGGTTGGTGTAATCCAGTCAAAACTACTGCCGGCGTCGAGCAGCGTCTCGGCCAGGTTGCGGTCGTCGGTCACAGCGCACCTCCTACGATGGCAGCGAGCGCCAGAGTTCCGCCCGCGATGGCGAGCAGGCAGATGAGCATGGCCCAGTTGATGATGATCAGGTGGCGCGGCGTCGCATCTGACGCGACGCCGGGATTGGTGCTTGTGTGTGGATCGAGTTTCTGGTATTGTGATGGGTGTTCCATCGGCTGCATCTCCGGTGTGAATGTGCCCGGCTCTGTGGAGCCGGGCATTTTGATTGGTGCGAACGGGCCTGCTATTTGTTGTCCTGGCGCCTCCGTTTCCATTCGAGATTACGGTGGATGACGATGTAGTTGGCGGCCAGCAGCAGCCGCACGGCGTCGGCATAGAGCTGGGTGAGGGTGGCGTGGCGCTCGCGGAGGCCGTCAAGCTCGGCGGCCAGGGCGGTGGCGGTGCGCTCGTGTTCGCCCGCCCAGGCGTCGGCCTCTTCGGCCAGAATCTGCTGGCGAGCGCGGCGTGCCCGCTCTTCCTCGGCGATGGCGTAGAGCCAGGCGGCCAGGAGCGCGAGCAGGCCGGCGACGATCCAGCCGCCATAGGTGAGCCACCAGGTCATGGGTGCACCTCCGGCAGCCCGCGGCCCTTTCCCAGCGCTGCCAGGATATCCAAGTACAACGGCGCCAGTGGGCCGTCAGGATCTTCGTGCCACGGCAGACCTATCTCTTCGGACATCTGCCGCGCCTTCACCCGATCCACGCCAAGAAACTTTGCAGCTTCTCCTTCCGTGATGTCGTTCCGCTGCCACAAACCGCAGACCAGTACATTGTGCGCGTGCCGCCTCACATCTAGCTCGTGGCGCAGCATGACGTTTTCCTCCTGCAGCGCCAGCGAGATGTTGCCGGCCTTTCCTATTCGCTCTTTTACCCGCTCTAGCACTGCGGCCCATTGTGTCATGGTGCGATTGCGGTGGCTGGGCGCCGGGATGGGCAAGTTGTCCAGCTCATACCAAATCTGTGATAGCTCTAAATGCAAGTCGTTCATGTTTGTCCTTTCTTCCGGTGATAAGTCTTCTACTCGTCGGGCGTGGCGCCGTCGGGCGTGGCGCCGTCGGGCGTGGCGCTATCTGGCGTGGCCACGCGGAAGGTGACGTCGACGGTCGGCGAGTGCATGATGACGGCCAGGCGGCGCCTGACCTGGTTGCGGAGTTTCTTTTCTGCCCAGTCGAGGCGGAAGGCATCGACGATGCCGATGGTGAAGCGGCCGTCCTGATAGTCGATGACCCAGGAGTCTTGCAGGGCGCTGTCGCCGCCGCCGACGGGCTGGTGCAGGGCGAAGTCGGCCTGGAGTTGCGTCCACCAGGCGGCGGGGGTGCCTGGTGGTGGGGGTGGTGGCGGTGGCGGTGGTGGGGG
>ERZ761592.94-NODE-94-length-47748-cov-6.725515_pt1 | contig 47748 bp, 40 predicted proteins | sample MGYA00433095_ERZ761592 | MGnify/ENA primary metagenome ERZ761592 (study PRJEB28899, sample SAMN03785554) | bioreactor sludge metagenome | biome: EBPR Sludge; feature: EBPR Bioreactor; material: 0.22µm filtered reactor supernatant | place: Saint Lucia: Queensland... | reverse complement strand
GCTGCCGTGTCGGCGAGCACGGCAGCGATCGCGACGCTGCCGGCGGGCTGGGTGCCCGCAGCCGGCTCGGCCAGGCGCAGGCCGAATCGTCGCGCTGGCGCCGGGCGGGCTGCCTGCGGCGGCAGCACGATGTCGCGTTCCCAGCCCTGGCGCGAAACGCGCAGCGTCACGGCCTCGCCGGCAGGCACGCTGCGGGCGCGCAGGGAAAACTGGGCGGCGCCGCCGATCGGCGTCTGCTGCAGACGGCGGACGATGTCGCCGGGCTGGATGCCCGCTGCCGCCGCGCTGCTGTCCGGGGCCACCGTCGCCACCTCGGCACCGCTCGCGTCGCCCGTATCGCGCAGCTCGAGGCCGAACTCGCCTGCTGCGGCGAGAGTCGCCGCCGCCAGCAACAGGCCCGCCAGCAGGCGGAAGCAACTCGTCAGGCAGCGGCCGACGGCGCTGCTGCGTCGCTGGCCGAAGTCTGCGCCGGTCAGCGGGGGTGGGCTCGGCGGGTCACCGCGGGCGGTTGGCGGCGTCTGTGCAGCGGCTTGCATCGTGCTCCTTTCTCGTCGTCGGCCGTCTGGCTGCCGGTGGTGCGCGTTTTTGCGCTCAGTGGCATTCGCAGCGGTGGCGGGCGCCGCCGAGCACCGCCACGCCCTTGCGGCCGTCCTCGGCGCAGCGCGCCTGGCAGGTCTGCTGCACCCAGGCGTCGCGGCCCTGGTCCAGCTTGCGCTGCGCCTGGCGTTGGCAGTCGGCGCCCCGCTCGCGTCGCCCGGGTTTGCCGTCGGCGAGGAACTGGGCGATGCAGGTGCCGATCTCGGCGACGAAGCCCGTCAGGCCGGAGCTCACCTTCGCCTGATAAGCGGGGTGCAGGCTGCACCAGGCGATGTAGTTGCCGAAATGGCCGCCACAGCCCGGGCAGTCGAGGGCGCAGCCCGAGTAGCCGCCGCCCGAGCAGTTGCGGCGGTTGCAGTCCTCCGACATCTGGCGACAGCGTGCCTCCATCTGCTGCCCGACCTGCAGGCATGCCTGACCGTTCCCCTTCGGTTCGTAGACTCCGGGCGGCGGGCTGCCCGCCGCAGTCGACGGGGTGGCCGCTGTGGTGGCCGCTGTGGCGGCCGCTGTGGCGGCCGCTGCGCTGGCTCCGGTGACGGCGGGAGTCGCGACAGCAGCCGGCCGGCTGGACGTATCGCGGGTCGTGGCGCCGGCTGGCTGCTGGCCGTCGCCGGCCGTTACCGGCAGACAGTGGCCGCCCTGGCAGCTGTACCCGGCGGGACACGTGGCGTCGCTGGCACAGTGGCTCTCGCCGCCAGCGCTGCGACCGTCGCCGTCGCGCGACGTGGACAGCGTCTGTCCGTCACGCGCCATCTGTTGCCGCAGGGTGTCGGACGAGAAGCGTCCACCCGGTCCCCAATAAGGCCCTAGGCTGCCGCTGCCGGCACCCTGGCGGCTTCTCTCGCGCTGTCCGTAGAGGTCGAGCACGCTGCCTGTCGGCACCTCACTGGGTCGCTGCTGGGCGGATGGCGCGGTGGCCGGGCCGCCGGGCAGGCAGCGACCATCCCGGTCGCAGCGCTCACTCGGGCAGTTGGCGGCCAGCCAGTTGCGGGCATCGCCGTCGCTCAGCAGATGTTCGACCCAGACCCAGCTGTCGACGCGATTCGGGTACTCGGTGAAGCCGACGCCACCGTGCTGCCGACTGCAGACCACAGCCCAGCGGCCACCGCTGCGGATCGCTCCGGCGCGGGCGCAGGCGCCGTCGGGAGTGCACGTCCAGGAAGGGCAGTTCTGCTCGATCCACCAGCGCGCACTGGCCTCGCCGGCGAGTGCCGGCGACATCGGGCGGTGCCCGGGCAGGGTGCCGGAGCGGCCGATGACGACGTGTCCCGTCGGATCGCAGAGTGCCTGGTAGCCGTCACCAGCGGCTGCCGCCGGCGGTGGCTCGCGGGCGCACAGGCCGTGTGTGCCTTCGATCGTGCACACGGTTCGCGGACAGTTCTCCCCGATCCACTGCTCGGCGCGTCGCGGTCCCATGAACGGGCCAGCGATGATGCCGAAGAGGGCAGGGGTCGTGTCCTCGCCGTATACGACGCGGCCACTCCGGTCGCAGAGGACATACCAGGTCGGACGCCAGGGTTCGCTTCCCGGTTCACCCGGCCGGCGATCGTCGGCGTGGCTCAGGGGCGGTGTCCATGCGGCCGCCTGCAGGTCGACGGTGGCCTTCCCCGCACAGCCGTCCCAGCGTGCGCTGACGAGCACGCGCTCGTCGAAGCGCACCTCCGGCGGCGCGCCATAGGTGTTCGCCGGCCCCGGCTGCCAGCTCGCGAGACGTGTCACATCGGTCTCGGAGCCGTCGTCGAAGACGGCGGTCGCCGTGAAGCTGAGCTGACCGCCCGCGCCGATCTGCACCTGCTCCGGCTTCAGCCGCAGGTAGAGGCAGTTCTTGCGCCGCGTCTGCGACCCTGCGCTGGCAGGAGCCGGCTCGCTTGTGTCGCCCTCTGCCGGCCCGGCGCGCGAGCCTCCCGGAAGCGCTTGTCCGGGATCCACCGGCGCTCGCTGCAGATTGACGGTGACCGTCGCCGGACGGACGACCTCGGCGCCGCCGGACGGATTGGCGAGCGTGACGGTGAAGCTTGCCATCGCGCCGCCGCCGGAAGCGGCCAGGATGGGAACGTCGATGCTGCGGATGCCCTTGTCGCTCTCGGCCCAGCTGAGCGTGCCGGTGACCGGGGTGTAGTCGACCCCGGGTCGGGCGCTGCCCGGCTGCGTCTGATAGTCGACCGTCACTTCCCCCTTGCTGAAGCCGTCGCGGGTGACGATGAGCCGCACCTGGCGGTCGGCCGGAGCGGCGCTGACCGCGTCCTCGACGAAGCTGATCTCGCCGCCCATCCGCGAGCGATCGCGGCTCGCCGCTGCGCGCTTGAGGACGAGCGTCGTCTCCGGCCAGCGATCGGGGCGGGCATCGCCGCGCTTGACGGCGATACCGAGCAGCAGCGCGCGGTCACCGGGTTCGGCATCACTGTTCAGGATCTCGATTTCGACGGTTTTCCTGCCGACCTCGCCGTCGGCCCAGTCGAGGGTGTCGCTGGCGAGCCGGTAACTGACACCCGCCGATGCCGTTGCCAGATACGACGGGCTGCCGCGGGGAACGATCTGCACGCTGAGCGCGCCCCGGCCACTGCCGGTCCTGTGGACGGCAAGGCTCACCTGGCCGACATCCTTGCCGACCTCGCCCCAGGATTCGACGAAGCCGATGGTGTCCGGGCTGCCCTTGCGCCAGATCTCGATCTGATCCTCGCGATAGCTCCGGTGTGCCTGCAGGATGCGCTCGACGGTCCAGCCCTTGAAAAGGGTTCTCTGGTAGTCGAGGTCGCGTGGATCGACCACCTCGCTCTTGCGTGGCAGGCTGTTGCCGACGAAATTCTGGAAGTAGTGGTCGATCGTTCCGGCTGCGTTGACGACGCCCGAGTGACTGTCGCCGAAGAGCAGCGCGTCGCCCGGGCGGTAGCGCTGCTTTTCGTCGAGCCGGCCGACGGCGGCCGACGCACTGTACCGGTACTTCGTGTAGCCGCGCGCGGCGAGGCGGCTGCGCAGTTCGCCGGCACTCAGCATGTTGCCGTCCTCGCCGGTCAGGGCATGGTAGGTGTAGTCGTGGCAGTTCTGGATGGCGCTCGCCAGGCGGGGCCAGGAAATGGCCAGCAGCGACAGGACGACCAGGGCGAGGAGGGCGGGCAGGGTGAAGGCGCGCTGCCGCAGCGCGTACCCGCAACGACCCGGTGGCCTCCGTTGCTGCGCCAGCGAACTCATTGCAAGCCTGTCCCGTCACCTCGTGGGCGACCGCCGTCGCCCGCTGCGAATGGCTGGCGGCAGGAGCCACGACGGGCCGCTGCCGATGCCGACACGACACTCCCTGATCCCGCGCAGCTTGCCGGTGGCCGCGGCTGTCCAGCAGCGGCATGACGATCAGGGTGTGCGGGCGGGAGCGGTCTGTAGACAGTATAGGTGGCCCCACGGCCAGCGGTGGCAATCGTTGATCGCCGGCGGCCGTGCTGCCGCCGGCGCCCGCTCACTGGCTGCTGGCGAGCACTTGCGCCAGCGGCAGCCGCGTCGCCTGGCGCGCGGCCTGGCGGCTGGCGAGGATGGCAGCGGCCAGCGTCGCGGCGGCGCCGGCGAGCAGGGCCAGCCAGGGAACGTCGAGCGGCATCCGCCAGTGGAAGGCCTGCGGATTGACCACGTGCGTCAGCACGGCGCCGATGGCGATGCCGCAGGCGAGGCCCAGCAGCAGTCCGATGCCGGCGATCAGCGCGCCTTCGAGCATCAGCGAGTGGCGCAGCATGCGCTGGTCGAAGCCCAGCGCGGCCAGCGTCGCCAGCTCGCGCGCGCGCAACCAGACGCTGGCGGTGAGCGTGACGGCGAGACCGAAGACGCCGATGACCATCGCTGCCGCCTCGAGGGCATAGGTGACGGCGAAGCTCTTGTCGAAGATCGACAGGCTCAACCGGCGGATGGCGCCGCTGCTTGCGACTTCCAGCCCGTGCGCGGCGACCTGCGCCGCCAGCCAGTCGCCGGCGGCGCCTTCCTGCCCTGGTCGTGGCCAGAGCGCGAGATCGTTTGGACGGAAGTCGCCACCGAGTCGCTGATGATCCTCGCGGCTGATCACGATGGCGCCGAACTGGCGCGCGTAGTCACGCCAGATGCCGCCGACGAAGACCTCGACCTCGCGTCCGAGCACGGGCAGGCGCAGGGTCTGGCCGGGGCGGCTGCCGTAGATCTCGTGCATCGCCTCGCTGATCCAGACCACCGGCATCTCCGCCGGCGGGACGAGAACTGCTCCCGTGAACGGCAGGCGCGCGGCCGGGTCGTCACGGTCGAGCTCGCGCACCAGCAGCGCCACGGGCGGTCGCCGCGGGTCGAGCGTCAGGCTGCCGTGGGCGCTTCGTTCGACGCGCAGGAACGGCGCTTCGGGGCGCTCGAGGGCCGTCAGCAGCTCCTGCGGCAGCGGGCTCGCCTTGCCGCGCAGGTAGAGCGGTGCCGGCAGGACATGGTCGAGCCACTGGTCCACCGCGACGCGGAAGCTCGACACCATGATCACCATGCTGGCGGTCAGCGCGAAACTGACGATCAGCCCGCTGGCCGCCACCTGCGCCATCAGCGGCGCCTGTGCGACGTTCTGCAGGGCGATGCGCTGCGGCGCCGGCAGCCGCAATCCGGCAGCCCGTCCGAAGATCTCCTGCGTCAGCAGCGGCGCACCGGCGACGCCGATGAAGAGGACGAGCGCGATGGCGATGTAGGCCGCCAGTGGCACGCCGGACAGCGCCGGCAGCTGCAGCAGCCCGCCGGCGAGCAGTGCCAGCGCGGCCGGCAGCAGCAGCTGCCGGCCGCGCTCGCGCGCTCGCTGCGGGTGCGCGGTGAAGCCGTTGTTGAGCGCTGCGACGAGCGGCTGGCGCAGGTTCAGCCAGGCCGGGTAGGCGGCACCGGCCAGGCTGGCGGCGCAGCCGAGAAGCAGGAAGCCGGCTGCCGGCAGGAGGCGTGGCACGATCACCGGCACGTTGCCGGCAAAATAGCCGCCGCCGAGGTCGCCACCGAGCAAGCGGGTGAAGGCCATGGCCAGCGCGTAACCGAGGACGAGGCCGAACAGGGCGCCCGGCAGGCCGATCGCCAGCCCTTCGAGCAGCACCTGCAGCAGGCGCATGCGCGGCGGCAGGCCGAGCACGCCGAGCAGCGCGAACTGCGTCGAGCGCTGCGCAACGGCGGTGAGCTGGGTCGCGAAGACGAGGAAGGCGCCGGTCAGCAGGGCGACGAGGGCGAGCACGTTGAGGTTCACGCGATAGGCACGCGACAGGTTGGACGCACGCTCGCCGTCGTCCTCTGCGACGCGCAGCAGCAGGGCTGGCGGCAGGCTCGCCGCGACGCGTTCCCGCCAGCCAGCCAGATCGCTGTCGGCTGCCAGCCGGATGCGGATCTCGCTGACCGCGTCGGCTGGTCCGAAGTGTTCCTGCACCCAGGCGATGTCGGCGACCAGCAGGAGATCGTCGCGGCCGGCGGCGGGCAGGTCGCCGCGGATCGTCGCCACCCAGCGTTGATCGCCGCGCAGCAGGGTCAGCGTCGCGCCGGCCTGCAGGCCGAGTTCGCCGAGCAGGGCTGGCGAGGCGTACAGCCCGCCATCGAGGATGCCGCCGGTCGCCGCTCGCTCCGCATCGCGCGGCAGCAGTGCGGGCATCAGGGCCGGCGCGCTGAAGACGTCGATGCCGATCAGGCGCAGCGGCGTGCGCTGGCTGCCGATGCGCACGCGGGTTTCGATCACCGGCGCGGCGATGAGCACTGCCGGGTCGCTGCTGATCTCGTCGAGCAGCGGCAGAGGCACGCCGCCGGCGCTGTCGCGGGCGGCGATGACGGCGTCCGGCTCGCCCTGGACGGTCTTCATGGCGCGCGCGAAGTCGGCGAGGGCCGCCTCGTTGATCAGGTGGATCGAGTAGCCGAGTGCCACACCGAGGGCGATCGCCAGCATCGACAGCAGCGTCGCCGCCCGCCGCGTACGGAACTGGGCGCGGATCAGCCAGGCGGCGAGGATCCTCATTCGAGCCCCTGCGGGGTCAGCGTCAGGATGCGGTCACAGGACTCGGCAACGTGCCGCGAATGGGTGACGATCAGCGCGCTCGCCCCCTGCTCGCGGACCCGTTCGAGCAGCAGCGCCAGCACCTGGCCGGCGGTGCGCGGGTCGAGGTTGCCGGTCGGCTCGTCGGCGAGGATCAGCCGTGGCCGGTGCACCAGCGCGCGCGCGATGGCCACCCGCTGCAGCTCGCCACCCGAGAGCGACGCCGGCCAGCGATCGGCGAAGCCCGCCAGGCCGACGTCGTCGAGCAGCGCCTGCGTGCGCGGTGCGTGTTCGGCCGGCAGCACGCCGGCGAGGAGCAGCGGCACGCCGATGTTCTGGGCGACGGTCAGCGTCGGCAGGACATGAAAGGCCTGGAAGACGAAGCCGATGCTGCGCGCGCGCAGCGCTGCCCGTGCGGCCTCGTCGAGGCGGACGATGTCCACCGCCGGCGAGCCGATCGCGATCGAGCCGCTGTCCGGCGTGTCGAGGCCGGCGATGCAGTTGAGCAGGGTGCTCTTGCCGATCCCGGATTCACCGACCAGCGCGACGATCTCGCCGGCGGCGACGCTCAGCGCGAGGTCGGTGAACAGCGCGCGGCTGGCTTGGCGGTGTCGCCTGGCCAGGCCGGTGACCGTCAGCATCGCCGCTCGGACAGGTGGCACCAGTTGATCCTGCGTCGCGGCAGCAGGTAGTCGAGCTCCTCGGGGCTGCGTTCCTGCAGACGCAGGGCACGCTCGATGGCGGGGCCGTCGATTCGTGCCAGGTCGATGATGATCGACTGCTGGCGTGGAATCTCCGGCGTGTAGACCATGACCGTCGGCAGGAGCGGCTTGTCTGCCGCTGCCGCGGCGACGACGGCGGCGATGCGGCCATCGGTCAGGCGGACGATCGATCCCGGCGGGTAGACGCCCATGGCGCGGATGAAGAACTGCAGCAGGTGCTCGTCGAAGGCCGGGCGCTCGCGGGTCCACATCACCGACAAGGCTTCCGAGGGCGACAGCGCGCGCCCGGGTTCGAGCGGATTGACGAGGTTGTCGAAGCGGTTGGCGATGGCGACGATGCGTGCGGTCAGGGGAATCGCGCTGCCGCTGAGGCGGTCCGGAAAGCCACGGCCGTCGCAGCGTTCGTGGTGGTGCCGGATCGCGTCGAGCACGGGCGCTGCAAGGGTTCCGGCGCGCTTTGCCGCCGCGTGGCCGCTCGCGCCGTGTGACTGGTAGATTGCCTCCTCGTGCCGGTTGCGCTCGCTGCTGCGCAGGATCGACGGACTGATCTGCAGTTTGCCGATGTCGTGCAGCAGCGCACCGCTGGCGATCGCCGGCAGAGCTGCCGGCGGTATCTGCGCCTGTTTGCCGATGAGCAGCGCCAGCGTCATCACCGCCAGCGAGTGCGCGGCGAGCCGGTCGTCGTGCGCTCTTTCGGCGATCAGCACGAGCGCGCTGTCGGTGTCGCCGAGCAGCGCGGCCGTCGAGTCGGCGCTGAGGCGCAGCACCTCGGCGACAGCCGCCTGCGGGCGAGCGGGCAAGTCGCGGAGGGCACCCGACACCGTCGTCGCCGCCTGGAAGTAGAGCTTCTGTGCCTTGTCGAGGCCCTCCCGGTGGCGCTGCATGACGCGGCTCCGCTCCTGCTTTTCGGCCATAGCCGCTGCCGCCACGGCCGCCAGGCGAGCCTCCTCGGCGGCGGCTGCGGCGGTTGCATTCGGGTCGACTGTGTCAGCCGCGGGTCGCGGCAGCGGTTCGACCCGGCAGCGACGCGGATCGCAGAACAGTTCCGGTAGCCGCATGGCGGCGATGAGCCGGACCTGCTCCTCATCGGCGATGACGAAGGAGCTGAACAGGAACTGATGCTGCATCCACGGCACCGGCAGGCGGACGTGCACGCCGGGGCGCAGCTGCGACGCGACGATGGCGATCTCGCCCTCCTGGATGTCGCCGTCGCCGCGAGCTGGGGCAGTCGCCATCTGTTCGTGGTCAGCCGGCGAGCACGACGAGCGGTGCTCTCGCGGGTGCGGCAGCCATGGCGGTGGCACTCATCGGCTGCCGCCGGCAGTGGCGGACGCGTCCGGCACGGCAGCCGGCGGCGAACGCAGCGCGCGCAACAGCTTCTGTCCGGCACGGCCATTCACCGTCATGCCGAGCCGCTTCTGCTCGGCCTGGATCGCCTGCCGCGAGTTGGCGCCGATCATGCCGTCGATCTCGCCGATCGGGTGGCCGCGGGCAGCGAGCAGTGTCTGCAGCTCGCGCCGCTCCTGGCGCGAGAGTCCCGCGTCGTCGGTCGGCCAGGGCGTGACGAAGGGCTTGCCGCCCTTGATGCGGTCGGCGAGGTGGGCAATCGCCAAGGCATAACTCTCGGCGGCGTTGTAGCCGTAGATCGCGTCGAAGTTGCGCAGGACGAGGAAGGCCGGGCCATTCGGCCCGGCCGGCAGGAGCAGTCCGGCCGGGGTGGCGGCTGCGTTCAGCGGCTGCCCGTCGGCACGGCGCAGGCCGCGCTCGCTCCAGTAGGACAGTGGTCGCCTGTTCGTCCGCCCGGCGACGCTGGCGTCGAAACCGGCCGGCAGCAGAACCTCGTAGCCCCAGGGCTCACCCGCTCGCCAGCCGGCCCGGTTGAGGAAGTTGGCGGTCGAGGCGAGGGCGTCGGGGACGCTGTCGATGAGGTCGCGCCTGCCGTCGCCGTCGCCATCGACGGCGAGGCGCAGGAAGGTGGACGGCATGAACTGGGTGTGGCCGAAGGCGCCGGCCCACGAGCCGACCAGCCGCTCGGGCGCGATGTCGCCGGCGTCGAGGATCTTCAGCGTGCTCAGGAACTCGCCGCGGAAAAACGGCTGTCGCCGCCCGTAGCAGGAGAGGGTGGCGAGCGAAGTGAGCAACGGCCGCTTGCCGAAGTTGCGCCCGAAGTTGCTCTCGACGCCCCAGACGGCGATCACCGTGTCGGCATCGACACGGTAGCGTTCGGCGGCCGCGGCGAGCGGCGCGGCCCATTGCTGGCGCATCGCCAGCGCGTCGGCGACGCGCTCCTCGTCGACCAGGGCGGCCAGGTAGTCCCAGATCGGCGTACGGAACTCCGGCTGGTAATCGAGCAGTTCGAGGACGCTCATGTCCGGCGTCAGCCCCTTCGTCAGGCGATCGAAGCTGGCCGTCGGCACGCCCTTCGCCGCCGCGTCGGCGCGCAATCCGGCCAGGCACGGAGCAAAGCGGTCGCCGGCAGCGGTGCTCTCGGCGGCAACGTGGCCAGCGATCAGGCCGAGGCTGGCGATGAGGGTGAGGTGGGCAGTCTTCATGGGTGGGCGGTCGAGGACGAGTGAGGTCGGAGGAACGGCGTCGGAGTGTCAGCGCGCCCGCTCATCGCGTGGGTCTTCGGCAGGCGGCCCGTCGGCGGGGCGGGGCAGCCGTGCGGCTGCGCGGCTGGCGGCGGATGGCTCAGGCTGCCCCTCGTACTCGGCGCCGCCGAGCACCTCGCCATCGATCACCCGTCCGTCGCGTTGTTCGCGCTGTTGCGCCGCCTGCTGCATCTGCTCCTCGATATGGCGGCGCAGGTGGCGAGTCTTCCAGTACAGGTAGGCGTAAACGAGCACGCCGCCGACCACCAGGACGCCGAGCGCGACGAGCGAGAACATGAAGGCGGCGATCAACAGCACGGCCCCGGCGAGCATGGTCAGGATGCGGCCGAGCAGCCCGTCGCCGGGTGTCGTCCGCGAGGAGCCTGGTGCGCTGGGTTTCATCGATGTCCTTGTGTCTGTCGCGTGTCAGTGAGCCCACGGCGGCATTGTAGACGATCGGCCATGGTCGTCACGCGGGCGCGAGTGGCTGGCGGCGACATGGGCCCATTCCCGGCGCGGCGGATTCGCTCGGCGCCTCCTGATTCCTCGGCCATTTCGATGTCGGAGAATTTTACAGGCAGACGATGATGAAGTCCCTCGTTCTGCGCCCGGCTGATGCAAGTCACCGATATAAATGGTGTTGATTGATCGCTAAGGGTTCTGGCATGGGACTTGCTCTTGTTGTGCCGTGCAAAGAAGGATTTCTTGATTTCCCGGAGGACGACATGAAAACGACTGTATCTTCGCTGTGCAAGGCCGTGCTGCTGGCCATCACCCTGAGCGCGGGCGGCGCCTCGGCGGCCCCGATCTTCTGGACCGACTGGACCGGCGGCGACCTCGATCCCGGCACCGGCTTCCAGGCCCAGGGCACGATCACCACTGGCAGCTCGACGGTCAGCGTGACCTACACGAACCCGCAGGGGATCTCCTTCTATCAGCCGAGCGGCGGCATCTACTATTACAGCAACGGTACGGACGGTCCCGGCGGAACGTCTCCCTACACGAGCAGTGCGGTTGACAACCGGCCGCCCACCACCGACATCATCGCCCTGAACCAGCAGGGGCAGCAAACCCTGACATTTTCGCAGGCGATCGCCAACCCGGTCTTCGCCTACGTGAGTCTGAACGGCAACGGTTATGCTTTCGACCGGGACTTCGACATCCTCAGCTTCGGCGATGCCAGCGACGGCAACGCATGCGGTTACTGGGGGTGCGGAACCTCGTACAAGCAGGTCGTGGGCGCCGAGTATCAGCTGCTGGGCACCGGCGAGCCGCATGGCGTGCTGCAGTTCAAGGGGACGTTCGACACCGTGAGCTGGCGCAGTCTGAGCAACGAAAACTGGAACGGTTTCACGGTCGGCGTACAGGATACGGCGATCGATTTCTGCACCGCCAACCCGACTGCGCCGGGTTGCGCGCCGGCGGTCGGTGGTGTGCCGGAACCGGCTTCGCTCGCGCTGGTCGGCCTGGCGCTCGGCGCACTCGGCTGGCGGCGCCGCAGCCGCGGCTGATTCCGCGACGAGTTCGGCCCACGGCCCTGGCGGTTCACGCTGCCGGGGCCGTACTGCGTCAGCGTGCAGGTCGTGCGAGCGATTGGCGAATCTCCCCTCGCCCGCGCGCGGGGAACGGTCATGGCTTTCATCATCCGGAGTGTCTGGCAGAGCCATGACCGTTGGCGGAGGTCGGTGTGCTCAGCGGCCCGGTGCGCCGGATTGGCGAGCTGTCGATGCGTGAATGGGCATTGCAGGACGCGAAAGCGCGCCTGAGTGAAGTCGTGCGGCTGGCGATGGAGCACGAACCGCAGGAAATCACCCTGCGCGGCGAGCCGGCGGTGGTGGTCCTGTCGGTGGAGGACTGCCGCCACCTGGCGCAGCCGAAACAGAGTTTCGTCGAGCTCATCCGCAACTCGCCCTTGACGGACGTGGACATCGACCTCAGCCGGGATCGGGCGGTGACGCGGGACATCGATCCGTGAGTGGCGGAGCTTTCCCGCTCGATCCTGGTCACGCGCAATCTGAGCGATTTCCAACTCCCTGGGGTCAGCGTCGTCAACCCGTGGTTGGAGAACCCGTCCTGACCGAGCTGTCAACTACGGTCGCGACCGATGAGCGGGCGCCGGAACCATGGCATCGCCGCGAGCGCATCGAGGTGGTGGTTAACTTGGTCAGGGTTTTCGTCCACAATGCCGGCAACACCCCTCCGCCAGCCAGCGGCGAACACGGACTGGCCGAGTTTTCGAATCACTGCAGGAAGATCGATGGCGAACGCAGGTTCCAGGATCCCCACGCTGCGGTCTCAGCGACAGCAGGTGGAAACCCGTTTTGTCGAGCTGATGAGCGAACTCTTCCAGCTCGACGAGGCCGAGGCGCTCGATTTCGGTCTGTATCGCGTCATCCGGCGACACAACCGTGAAGTCAGGGCCTTCCTCGGCGAGATCGTCGTCGACCATGAATCCAGAGAACTGCGGGGTGGGCGGCTGGGCGAGCTGCTCGATGCGGCCTTTGCGGCCATGGGGCACGAGGGTCTGGCCGAAGACCGATTGCGGGTGAGGGAAATCGCGGAACTGCTCGGCTTGAAACCGGGCATGACGCAGGCGCAGCGTGCCGAGGTGCTCGACCACGCCGAGCGAATGCCGGCAACCAAAGATCTCGTCAGCGAGTATCGCCGCCGCAGCGAAGCCCTGGGGCAGCAGCAGACGGTGCAGCAGGATCGGGCCGAGGTACTCAATCGCCTCTACCAGTTCTTCTCGCGGCACTACCAGGACGGCGATTTCATTGTCGAGCGGCGCTACGGCAGGGGCGGTGCGCGCTACGTCAAATCCACCGGTGAGGACACCGAATTCCACTGGGCCACCGAGGACATGTACTACATCAAGTCGGGCGACATCTTCACCGACTTTCCGGTGTGCCTGAGCAATGGCCAACGCGTCGTTTTCAGCGTCGAACCGGAAAGCCTGCAGGCTACCCGATCGGCGCTGAAACCGAACGACAAGGCGCACTACGAACTGGATGCTGCGACGAGGATCGGCGAAGTCGTCAAGGTGCGCTTCAAATACCTGAAAGGTGCGAAGAGCGAGAAGCAAAAGGATGAAATCGTCGCCGCCGTGCAGCAAGCCGGTGCCGGCGGGTCGGTGGAGATCGCTACCGACATCCGTCGCTGGCTCGGCCGCTTCATCGCCCGCAACCAGAGTGACTTCTTCATTCACAAGCGGCTGCAGGAGGCGCTGTCCGAAGACCTCGACATTTTCCTCAAGAGCGAAGTGCTGGACGTCGACCAGTTGCTTGGGGGAGCTGGCCAGGAACTCGACCTGCCGCGGCGAGCGTTGAAGGTCGCCCGTATCGTGCGCGAGGTGGGCCTGCAGATCATCGACTTCCTGGCGGCACTGGAGGATTTCCAGAAAGCGCTGTGGGAGAAGAAGAAGCTGGTGCTGGAAACCCGCTACGTCATCACCCTCGACCGCCTGGCGCGCTACTGCCCGGCATGGCTGGCACAAAACATCGATCGCATCGTCGAGCAGCAGCGCCGGGAGTGGAAGGAACTTGGCCTCGGCGACCATGCGGACGCTGCGGCGTGCATTCGTCGGACCGAAGGTGACCTGGCGACCCCTGCGACGGAACAGTATCTGCCGTTGCCGCTGGATACCGGCAACTTTGATGGCGAGTTCAAATGGTCCATGCTGGAGGCGGTGACGGCCGCCACGCCGCTCGATGAGGTGCTGGATGGGGTGGCGATCTAGTCGGATAACTGGCAGGCGCTCAATACGCTACGCGAAAAATATCGCGAACGGGTGAAGTGCATCTACATCGATCCCCCGTACAACACGGGTGGGGACGGATTTCCGTACAAGGATGCCTATCCGCATGCAAGCTGGACGGCGATGATGGATAACCGGCTGGAGGCAGGGCAAGCTTTGATGGCGCCGGACGCAGCCCTGTTCGTTTCGCTTGATGACCGAGAGCATTCCGCCTTTCGGCAACTGGCGAACTCGCGTCTGGGTGCGCGAAATTTTGTCGCCAACGTGATCTGGCAGAAGAATTTCTCTCCCAAGAATTCGGCGCGTCACTTTTCCGAAGACCACGACCACGTTCTTGTTTATGCGCGCGACGGAACGCGCTGGCTACCCGCGCTCCTGCCGCGCACACCCGAGATGGAAGCCCGCTACGTCAACCACGGGAATGACGATAGAGGGGTATGGACATCCGGCGACTTGGCCGCAAGGAACCCGTACAGCGAAGGCATCTATCCTATTGTTTGTCCCTCGGGGAGAGTGATTCCCGGGCCGCCGCCAGGAACGTTCTGGCGGGTGTCCAAAGCCAGATTCGATGAACTGAACAAGGACGGTCGCGTGTGGTGGGGAACAGAGGGCAACAACGTTCCAAGGCTGAAGCGATTCCTCTCCGAGGTGAAGCAAGGCCGCGTTCCGCAAACCATCTGGCCGTATGAGGAAGTCGGCCACACGCAGGATGCCAAGAAAGAGTTGTTGGCCTACACCAACCTGGCCGCTGACGAGTCGGTCTTCAACACCCCAAAACCCACCGGCCTGATCCAGCAGATCCTGAAACTCGCCACCGATGCGGACCAGGATGGAGAATGGGTCGCGGATTTCTTTGCCGGATCCGGCACCAGCGGCCACGCCGTGCTGGCGCAAAACCATCTGGACAAGGCCGGCAGACGATTTCTGTTGGTCGAGTGCAATGCCCACTTCAACAGCTTGCTTATCCCGCGTTTGAAGAAGGCAGCGGCTATCCCCGATTACAAGAAGCCGGAACGTTTGGATGGCTGCGGGTTGTTCATGCGCGTGCAGGGAATCGAGCAGTACGACGACACGCTGGAGAGCCTTGACACCGAGATCAGCGACGGCGAGTCCGGCGAACTCTCGTTCGACAACCCGGCCTTCGCACTCCGTTACCGCCTTGACCGAACCTCACGCGACCTGTACTGCAGCGTGGACCGTTTCTTTTCCCCCTTCAGCTATCAGTTGAAACGTGCCGACGGCGGGGGCGAGGCGAGATCCTGCGCAGTCGACCTCGTCGAAAGCCTGCCCTACCTGCTGGGCATGGATGTCGACCGCCTCCACCGCGAAACGCTGGGCGTGGTCATGCTGGGGCGCAACCGCCGCAGCCAATCCGTGGCCGTGTTCTTCCGCGAGTGCGCTGCGCGGGATTCAGCCCAATGGGTCGCCGACAAGCTGGCCCATCATCCGGCCGATCGCGTCTACACCAACGATCCCGCCAGCCTGAGCTTCGAGGGATGCGATCGCTTCGAGGCCATCGAGGCAGTTTTCGCACTGCAATTCGGGAGGAACTGAGATGCCAACCATCAGCATGTTTTTCGGAATCGTGATCTACATGTACTGCTATGACAACGAGCGTCACAAGGCGCCCCATGTCCATGCCAAATACCAGGGGCAGGACGCCTCGTTCTCGATTGTCGATGGCGAGTTGCTGGCTGGCGAGATTCCCACAGCCAAAGCCAGACTGGTGCAGGCCTGGATCGAGATTCATCGCGAAGAACTGATGGCCGACTGGGATCTGGCCATCAGCGGCGAACCGCCGTTTCGCATCGACCCGCTGCGTTGAGGAGAAAACCATGGAATGCGTTACTCATGTCGTCGCTCGTGATGACCTGCATCTCGAATTGATGTTCAACACCGGGGAACAGCGGCTGTTCGATGCCCGCCCCTATCTAAACCGGGGAGCATTCGTGCGCCTGCAAGATCCCGCTCTGTTCCGGCAGGCCTATGTCGCGTTCGATACGGTGTGCTGGCCGGGTGAACTCGATATCGCACCGGAGACCCTCTATGACCGGTCGGTGACTGCCGAGCATGCCGCCTTGGAAGGCGCTTGAATTGGACTGGGAAGTTGTCGAGGCCCGCGTTTTGGCGCATGGGGTGTTCAAGGTGAAATTCGCCGACGGTCTCGAAGGCGTGGTCCGCTTTGCGCCCAGCGCCTATCGCGGCGTGTTCGCGAAACTGCGCGATCCGGCGGAGTTCAACAAGCTCTACGTGAATGACTATTTTGTCACTTGGCCCGGCGAGCTCGACCTGGCGCCCGATGCCATGCACCACTTCATCAAGGAGTCGGGCGAGTGGCTGCTGCAGTAAGGCGCTCCGGCCACGCGCGGCTGAAAGCGGCGCTGGTTTTGCGCGACGCGCTGGCGGCGGAGCTGGGCGTTTCGCTGCCGGCCGCGATGGCGCAGTTGCGCACGGTCGAGAACCACATCGGCGCGCCGCGTGCGCTGAGCGACGGCCGATATCTGGAGGCGATCGCTTCGGTGTGCCCCGATGGCGCGCACCATTTGTCCGCTCTCGATGACGAGGTACGCCAGGCTTGTGCAAGGGTCCGTTTGTCTCCGCGCTATGCGCAGTATCTGGCGCTGATGCTGTTTGCTCATTGGCTCGGTGCGCAACGCGATGATGCGGCGGCGCTTCTGCTGCGCTTGAACGCCTGGCTGGAAGCGCATCCGCCGAAGGGCGAAGCGGTGCCCGCCTTTGTCGAGACGGACCTGCAACTGGCTGCCTTCTGGATGGCGACCGCCGCGGGCAAGACGCATGTCCTGCACGCCTGCCTGGCGCTGCTGGAAGACGGGCATGCCGGGTTTGGGCGCGGTCAGAAGGGCTGGTCGTGGGATCGGATCCTGCTGATCACGCCTTCCGAATCGCTGACCCGACAGCACGCCGACAAGTTGCGCGAACTGTCGGCGTGGGAGGTCTTCGCCTATCCGATGGACGGCGACGCTGCCGCCATTCCCCGCCTGCTCCCCGATGTGGTGATCGTGCTCGACGTCAACAAGCTGGCCAGCGAGAAGAAGGGTGACGGTGTGACCGTGCCGACTTCGGTGTTTGCCGACGGACGCAATCTGGTGTTTGTCGATGAAGGGCACAAGGGGCAGCGGTCCGAGGCCAGCGTGTGGAAGGCCCTGCAAGCCGATCTGGCCGGTATCGATGCGCCGATGCCGGCGCATCGGGGTCTGCTGATCGAGTTCTCTGCCACCTTCGGCCAGGTTGCCGAAGGCGAGCATGCCTTCGACCGCTATGCCAAGGCCGTGATCTTCGACTACGCCTACGACCGCTTCCACCAGGACCGCTACGGCAAGGACTTCTGGCACGTGCGGGTACAGGCGCGGGACGACGCCAGCGTCATGGCACAGCGGCAGACGCTGAGCGCCGCGCTGCTGGCCTTCTGGCATCAGGTGGCGTGTTTCCGGTCGGCCGCAGGGCAGGGGGCGGCAAAGAGCCTGGGGCTGCAGGTCGCCCCGCCGCTGTGGGTGCTGCTTGGCCTTTCGGTCATCGGCAGTCAGAAGAACGAGAGCGACAAGCAGCAGACCTCTGACGTGGTCGCTGTCCTGAGTTACCTGTCGACCATGCTGGCGCAGCCCGCCCGGCTGACCGAGAGCCTCGGTCAGTTGCTCACCGCGACGACCAGCGGCAGCGAAATGCTGCCCGCCGAAGTCCGCCAGGCGACGGTCGGATGGGCAGCACATGTCCTCGCGGAGCGGGTGCTCGCCGATTGCTTCGCCTGGCAGCCCGGTGACCAGCCCGTCCTGCGGCTGATCAAGGCGGCAACCGGTGAACTGGGTTTGGGGCTGCTGCGCGGCGACAGCTCGCGTTACTACGGCGTGGTCAACGTCGGCGATGCTGCCGGGCTCAAGAAGGCGCTGGAATCGGCCAGTCTGCCAGTCGAGGAGGACGCGATGTCGGCTTCGCTCTTTGCGCAGCTCGATGCGCCGGCGACGGTGTCCAATGGCCTCAATGTGCTGATCGGATCGAGGCGCTTCGCCGAGGGCTGGGACAACTACCGCGCATCGAGTCTGACCTTGCTGCGTCTGGGCCAGGGCGAGGGCTCGCTGATCATCCAGATGTTCGGGCGTGTGGTGCGCTTCGCCGGCAAGGACGGCGATGGCAAGCGCCTGGACAGGCCGCCGGCGGAACTCGCGCCCCTGCAGACAGCGTACGTGTTTGGCCTCAAGTCGGGCTACCTCGATACCTTCCTGCAGAGCCTGATCGATAACGGCGTGCCGGATCTGCAGCGGATCAGTTGCGCTGTTCGCAAGCATACGCCCCCGGTTCTCCGGGCCGTCCGCGCCATTGCCCCCGACGCGCGCGATTTCCAGGTGTCGGCGACCGGATCGGGCTGGCTGACCGGAATCAACAAGGTCACTGTGTCGCTGACTGCCTCGATTGCCACATCAAGGCTCAGGGATGGCGCGGTCGCGGTCGTGCAGGGAACGGTCGGCGAGGACATCACCGCGGACTTCAGGCGTTGGGCGGTATTGCTCGATCGCGACGGGGTGTATCGCGAAATGGTCGAATGGAAACGCAGCAAGCGCTGGTGGAATTTTGCCTTTGACCGACCGGCCATCGACGGCGCTCTTGCCAGCGAGAAGTACGAGATTCTTGGTCTGCCCGGGATGCTGAACGTGCGCGATGCCGCCGATCTGCTGCGTCTCAACCGCTTGGCGAGCAGCGTCGTGCGCCAATTGTTCGAAAGCGCGTATCGCAAACAGGAAGGCCGAAAGAGTCGCTACGCGCTGATCGACGCTGCGCAGAGCGGCATTCCCGAACAGTACTACAAGGAATTCCAGCATGCCCCGTAATGGATCGGTGCCGCCGCGGCAGGGCGGCCTGTTTGGCGCGTCCCTGTCCTGTCCCGACATCGACAATCTGCCGTTGATCGTCGAACCGCAGGGTGGCATCGAGGTGCTCGCACCGGGCAGCGTGTACCAGCCCCTGCTGCTTTCTCCTCGGGATGACACGATCGATGTCGGTCCGGGCAAGCTCGATGAGCATGAAGAAGCCTTTGTTCGTGACCTGATCCGTCGTCTCCATCCGGCAGGCAACCACCCGAGGAGCAGCCAGACGCCCCTCAAATGGGGCCAAAGGGAGATCTGGCTGAAGCGCAATATCGAGAAGCGCGACGATTCGTTTCGCCTGCGGGTGGACGACTCGGACTGGTTCTACCCGGACTTCATCGTCTGGATTGTGGACTACGAAACGCGGACGCAAGTGTTCGGTTTTGTCGATCCGAAAGGCCTCAGCTTGGGGGCGGGGGGCGGCTGGTCGGACGCCAAGGTCGTTTGCACGCTCTACATGCCGCATGTGGTTGAACGGCAGTTGGCAGCCAGCGGCCAGAAGGTGGAATTTGCCGGCCAGACATGGACTTTCCGGGTACGCGGGGTGCTGGTTTCGACTTCATCCCTGGCCAGCCTGTCAGCGCAGGCGAAGTTCAACGTGCGCGATGACGAGGGGCGGAATGCATCGCCCGGTGAGGCGGATTTCGGGCGAGCCCGCATCGTCTTTCCGAAGTCGGGTACGTCCTACATCGATGAAGTCCTGCACTTGCTGTGGCATGATTCGTCGCTCGACCACCTGCTGGCCGTGTCGGCGACGCTGTTCGACCACAGCGCTTATTTCGCGCCCGCCGGCGAAGTGGAGCACGATCTGGCTCTGCGGCATCGGGAGATCGCTCATTCCGAGTCTGATTTCGTGGCTGCCGTGGTCGGCGATTACCTCAAACCAGATGCGGCAGGCCACTACGGTGCATGGGTCAGCAAGAACCGGCGCCGGCAATTGATGGACTACGCGTCGGTGGGGAAATGGGGATTGGGCGGCGAAAAGGTGCCAGACATCCGCGAGCACCCGACGCCGTGCGAGGAGCTCTGGAAGCGCAAGCAGAAGGCAGGGGAGCTTGGCGGTGGTACCGGAGAAAGATGACTGCAGTCGTCATGCCGTGATCGTGCGGGATCCGGACCATGCGTGGCTGGAAGCATGGCCGCACGGCAAATCAAAGCGTCTGGTTTTTTTGGGGCGATGTACGGGATTCGAACCCGTGACCACTGGAATCACAATCCAGTGCTCTACCAACTGAGCTAACACCGCCGTCATTCTGGCGCGCCCGGCGAGACTCGAACTCACGACCCCCGGCTTAGAAGGCCGGTGCTCTATCCGGTTGAGCTACGGGCGCGAGAGTGCGAGACCTGCTGGTTGCCTGCACTTTCCCCGGGTATCGCATCCTGCTGCCTTGGCAACTGCTGCCTGTCCAACTGGTCGGGGCGGTGGGATTCGAACTCACGACCCTCTGCTCCCAAAGCAGATGCGCTACCAGGCTGCGCTACGCCCCGAGGAAGGCGGCATTCTACAAGCAGGCCGGAGCAGGGTCAATGCGCCGCGTGCCATTTGTGTCCTTCGTCGGCTGGTCCGCGTGCCGGTGGCGGCTTGCTGCATCGCTGCTGCCGCGGGATTGGTGTGCCGGGCGACGACAGCGGTTGACCACGGGCGCGGCAGGCGGCATGCTGACAGCCGACTCGGGAGTCGAGCCTGGCGCCCGAGCTGCTGCCGGCGGCAGCACCCCGGCACCGTGATCATCACTGGCGCTGCAAAGGAGAATCAGATGACGGACGATCCCCGGAATCAGGAAGTGGCGGCGGTTGGCGACAGCGCAGGCGGTCTGCGTTATTGCTGCCAGCCGATCGTCGAAGCGCGCCAGTTCGATCCGGCGGTGGCGCCGGAGCGGGCGCGGGCGATCGTCGCCGGCGGCAAGAAGTGGGTCAACGGCACACAGTTGAGCTATCACTGCTTCCAGGCTGGCGACGATGTGCCTGCAGGCTGGAAGGGCAAGGCGAGTGACATCGAAGCCGTCCGCCAGGCATTCGCCGCCTGGTTCGGGTTGGGCATCGGCATCAGCTTCCGCGAGGTCGCGCAGCCGGCAGACGCCAGCCTGCGTATCGGCTTCGATCAGACGGGCGGATCCTGGTCCTACGTCGGCCGCGACAATCTGACGATTCGCGATCCGCGGCAGCGGACGATGAACTTCGGCTGGCCGCTCGATACGCCCTATGGCCGCGACACGGCGATGCACGAGATCGGCCACGCGCTCGGTCTCGAGCATGAGCACCAGAACCCGTTCGCCGGCATCAGCTGGGATGTCGATGCGGTGCGGCGCTACTTCCGGGGTCCGCCGAACAAGTGGGACGACCGGTACATCGACTTCAACATCCTGCGCAAGATCAGCCCGGCGGAGGTCAAGGGAAGCACCTGGGATCCCGATTCGGTGATGGAATATGCCTTCGGCGCCGGGCTGATCATCGAGCCGGCCGCCTATCGCGCCGGCCTGCAGCCGAAAGGCGGGCTGTCCGATGCCGACCGTGAGTGGATTCGGCAGACCTACCCCGGCGCGGCTGTCCAGCCGGCGGCTCCGGCGCTGACGGTCGGCGTCGCGCAGAAGCTGACGCTGGGCAGCGGCGAGACCCGCGTCTTCGATTTCCTGCCACCGGCGACGCGCAGTTACCGGCTGCAGACCAGCGGCAGCTCGGACACCGTCATGGTGCTGTTCGAGGTGACGCCGGCCGGCAACGTGCAGATCGCCGCCGATGACGACAGCGGCACCGACGCCAATGCGCGCATCGATCGGGTCCTGCAGGCCGGGCGTCTGCATCGGGTTGGCGTTCGCCTCTATTACGCCACTGCCAGCGCGCCGACTTCGCTGCTGATCAGCTGAGCCGTCGGCGCGGGCCGCCGCGCCGGTGGCTGTGGCCGCTCCGGCGGGCTCAGTTGAGGTCGATCGCGTGCCTTTTCAGGTCGTCGAGACCGACGATCAGCAGGCACGCCTCGTTGGTCGCAGCGAGGACGACGCGCGGCGCCACGCCGGCCTGCAGCGCTTCGCGCCAGCGCGCGGCACAGAGGCACCAGCGGTCGCCCGGCTTGAGTCCGGGGAAGGCGAACTCGGGGCGCGGCGTCGACAGGTCGTTGCCGCGCCGTTTCGAGAAATCGAGGAAGTCGGCGGTCAGCACGACGCAGACGGTGTGGCTGCCGAGGTCTTCGTCGCTGGTGTTGCAACAGCCATCGCGGAAGAAACCGGTCATCGGCTGCTCGCTGCACGAGCCGAGGATGCCGCCGAGGACGTTGCGCTGCCGGCCGCCGAAGTCGTCGGGTTTCATGCCAGCTCGTCGATCCAGGCCTGCTGGATCGCCTCGAGGATCTTCTCGCCACAGTGCCGGGAATCGTCCTCGAAACCGGGCAGCGCGAGGACCCAGTTCATCAGGTCGACGAAATTGACGCGCAGCGGGTCGACCTCGGGATGTGCTTCGGCCAGTTCGACGGCCACTTCATTGATGTCGGTCCATCTCATCGCTTGCCGTCCTTGACCATGTTGATCGAGTAACGCGGGATCTCGATGACCAGCGGTGTCTGCCCGACGATCGCCTGGCACGAGAGGCGGGAGTCGGGCTCGAGTCCCCAGGCCTTGTCGAGCAGGTCGTCCTCCACCTCGTCGGATGGCTCGAGCGAGGCGAAGCCTTCGCGAACGATGACGTGGCAGGTCGTGCAGGCGCACGACATCTCGCAGGCGTGCTCGATGGCGATGCCGTTCTCGAGCAGGTTCTGGCAGATCGACTCGCCGGCGCGGGCGTCGAACAGCGCGCCATCGGGACAGAGCTCGACGTGCGGCAGGACGATCATCTGGGTCATGGCGCTTCCTCTCTGCGTGCCGGCAGGGCGACGGTCTCGATCTCGCTGATGTTGCGCCCGGCAAAGGCCTGCCGGATCGACTTGTCCATCCGGCGCGCGGCGAAATCCTTGGTGTCGGCCTCGAGGTCGTCCATCGCCAGCATGATCTGCCGCCGGTTATCGCCGCGCGCGGCGTCGTCGAGCCGCAGCAGACCCGCGTCGACGCGCGCTCGCTCGTCCGCCGACAGCAGTTCGCCGTCGCTTGCCAGCGCCGTGCGCACGGCTTCCAGCAGTCGCTGCGCATCGACCTGCGATTCCTTCAGCGCCCGTACCGCGGCGTCTTCGCGCACGTGCAGCAGCGAGTCCTTGAGCATCAGTGCGATCTCGTCGTCGGTCAGGCCGTAGGATGGCTTGACGACGATGCTCGCCTCGGCGCCCGCGGTCTGCTCGCGCGCGCTGACTGCCAGCAGACCGTCGGCGTCCACCTGGAAGCTGACGCGAATGCGCGCGGCGCCGGCAACCAGCGGCGGAATGCCATGCAGCTCGAAACGGGCAAGCGAACGGCAGTCGCTGACCAGTTCGCGCTCGCCCTGGACGACGTGCACGGAGAGCGCCGTCTGGCCGTCGCGAAAGGTCGTGAACTCCTGCGCGCGGGCGGTCGGGATGGTCGAGTTGCGCGGAATGATCTTTTCGACCAGCCCGCCCATCGTCTCGATCCCGAGCGATAGCGGGATGACGTCGAGCAGCAGCCAGTCATCACCCGCGCGGCCGTTGCCGGCGAGCAGGTTGGCCTGCATGGCGGCGCCGATGGCGACGACCTTGTCCGGGTCGAGGTTGTTCAGCGGCTCCTGCCGGAAGAAATCGCCGACCGCCCGCTGCACCTGCGGCATGCGCGTCGCACCACCGACCATCACCACACCCTTGACGTCGCCGATCGACAGGCCGGCGTCACGCAGGGCCTTCTTCACCGGCTGCATCGTCTTGGCGAGCAGCGTGCGCGTGATTTCGGCAAAGGTTTCGGTACTCAGCGTCAGATCGACCACTTCGCCACTGTTCAGGCGTGCGCTGATCGGCGCCATGCCATGCAGGGTCAGGTACTCCTTGGCTTCGCGTGCCCGCGTCAGCAGCATGCGTGCGTCCTCGACCGAGAGCGGCTGCAGTGCCGCCGCCTCAAGTATCCAGCAGAAGATGCGGTGGTCGAAATCATCGCCGCCGAGCGCCGAGTCGCCGCCGGTGGCGAGCACCTCGAAGACGCCGCGCGTGAGCCTGAGGATCGAGATGTCGAAGGTGCCGCCGCCGAGGTCGTAGACGGCGTAGATGCCTTCGGCGGCGTTGTCGAGCCCGTAGGCGATGGCCGCTGCGGTCGGCTCGTTGAGCAGCCGGATCAGGGGCAGCCCGGCGAGGCGGGCGGCATCCTTCGTCGCCTGTCGCTGCGCATCGTCGAAGTAGGCGGGAACGGTGATCACGGCGGCGGAAAGTGGTCCACCGAGCGATGCCTCGGCACGCTGCCGCAGGACGCGCAGGATGTCGGCGGAGACTTCGACCGGACTCCTGACGCCGGCCACGGTGTGCAGGCGGAGCATGCCGGGGCGGTCGTCGAAGTGGTAGGGCAGTCCCTCATGATTGGCGACGTCGCGCAACCCGCGGCCCATGAAGCGCTTGACCGAGACGATCGTGTTGCGCGGATCGGTTGCCTGCCTCGCCTGCGCGTCGTAGCCGACCTCGACCTCTCCGTCGGGCAGGTAACGGACCACCGACGGCAGCAGTGGGCGGCCGAGGTCGTCGCTGAGGACGACCGCGAGACCACTGCGGACGGTGGCGACCAGTGAGTTGGTGGTGCCGAGGTCGATGCCGACGGCCAGCCGGTGCTGGTGCGGCGGGGTCGACTCGCCGGGTTCCGCTATCTGGAGCAGTGCCATGAAGAAACGGGATCCTGAGGCTGGTTGCGGGTGCCGGCGGCTGCCGACGGGGCTGCGGTCATTCTTCGCCGGCAGCGATCGCGTCGTCGATCTCCGACAGCAGCTTTTCTTCGAACATCAGCCGTCGCACCTGATCGGCGGCCTGTTCGAGATCGCGCTGCTCGTCGAGAAGAGCGGCGATCTCCTCCTCGCGTGCTGCCAGTTCGCGCTGCAGGCGATGATGCAGTCGCTCGAGTTCGTGGTGGTCGCCGGCGGCGCGTGCTTCAGCAACGGCTTCGCGCCACTCCATCTGTTCGACGAGAAAATCGGCCGGCATCGCGCTGTTGTTCTCGCTGCCGACATCGTGCCGCGCGAGTTGGAGCAGGTACCTGGCGCGCGGCAGCGGTCTGCGCAGCGTCTGGTACGCCTCGTTGACCCGCGTCGCCCATTGCTGCGACAGGCGCTTCGCACCTTCGCCGGCGCTGGCAAAGCGGTCGGGGTGCACCTGCGTCTGCAATTCGATGTAGCGCCGGTCGAGCAGCAGCGGATCGATCCGGAAGGCGGCCGGAAGACCGAAAAGCGAAAAATGGTCGGCTGCGAAGTCCATAGCTGTGCGCGTCAGGCGTTCCGGCAAGCAGCGCGGGCCCCGCCCGTGCGCCATCTGCCGGCCGGGCGCGGGCGGCAGCGGCAAGCCGCCAACCTCATACGTTGAAGCTCTCGCCGCAGCCGCAGGCGTCCCTGACGTTCGGATTGTTGAAGCGGAAGCCTTCGTTGAGCCCCTCTCGCGCGTAGTCGAGCTCGGTGCCGTCGAGGTAGGGCAGGCTCTTGGGGTCGATCAGGACCTTGACGCCATGCGACTCGAACTGGATGTCGTCAGGCTGCGCGGCATCGGCGAACTCGAGCTTGTAGGCCATTCCCGAGCAACCACTGGTGCGTACGCCGAGGCGCAGACCGATTCCCTTGCCACGTTTGACGATATAGCGCGCGACGTGCGTCGCCGCCCGCTCAGAAAGCGTCACTGCCATGAAAGCCGTCTCCTTTCGTCTCTGTCGCCAATCTCTCAGGCCTGCTCGCCGTGCTTCTTCCGGTAATCGGCCACCGCCGCCTTGATCGCGTCCTCGGCAAGGATCGAGCAATGGATCTTGACCGGTGGCAGCGCCAGCTCCTCGGCGATCTGCGTGTTGCGGATGTCCATCGCCTGGTCGATCGTCCGGCCCTTGACCCATTCGGTGACCAGCGACGACGAAGCGATCGCCGAGCCGCAGCCGTAGGTCTTGAACTTGGCGTCCTCGATGACGCCGCCCTTGCCGACCTTGATCTGCAGCTTCATCACGTCGCCGCAGGCGGGGGCGCCCACCATTCCCGTCGCCACGCCTTCCTCGTCCTTGGCGAAGGAACCGACGTTGCGCGGGTTCTCGTAGTGGTCCAGAACCTTGACACTGTATGCCATGTTGCTACTCCTTCAGTTCAGTACTGCATCAATGAGCGGCCCACTGGACCGTGTTCAGGTCGACACCATCCTGGACCATCTCCCAGAGCGGCGACAGCTCGCGCAGGCGGCTGATCTTGTCGTGCAACAGCCGGATCGCGTGGTCTACCTCCTCCTCGGTCGTGAAGCGGCCGAGGGTGAAGCGGATCGAGCTGTGCGCCAGCTCATCGTTGCGCCCGAGCGCGCGCAGGACATAGGAAGGTTCGAGCGACGCCGAGGTGCAGGCCGATCCCGACGACACCGCCAGATCCTTGATCGCCATCAGCAGCGACTCACCTTCGACATAGGCGAAGCTGAGGTTCAGGTTGTGCGGCACGCGATGCTCCATGTCGCCGTTGACATAGACTTCCTCGATGTCCGACAGGCCGCGCAGCAGGCGGTCGCGCAGCATGCGGATGCGTTCGTTCTCGGCACCCATTTCCAGCCGCGCCAGGCGGAACGCCTCGCCCATGCCGACGATCTGGTGCGTCGGCAGGGTTCCGGAACGAAAACCACGCTCGTGCCCGCCGCCATGCATCTGCGCGTTCAGGCGGACGCGCGGCTTGCGCCGCACGTAGAGGGCGCCGACTCCCTTGGGTCCGTAGGTCTTGTGGGCGGAGAAGCTCATCAGGTCGACCTTCAGCGTCTCCAGATCGATCGCCACCTTGCCCGTCGCCTGCGCCGCGTCGACATGCAGCAGGATGCCGCGACTGCGGCAGATTTCACCCATCTCGGCGATCGGCTGGATGACGCCGATCTCGTTGTTGACGAACATCACCGAGGCGAGGGTGGTGTCCGGTCGCAGGGCCGCGGTGAAGGCTGCGAGGTCGACCAGTCCGTTCTCCTGCACATCGAGGTAGGTGACGGTGAAGCCCTGCCGCTCGAGTTCGCGACAGGTGTCGAGGACCGCCTTGTGCTCGGTCTTGACCGTCACCAGGTGTTTTCCCTTGCCGGAATAGAACTGTGCCGCCCCTTTCAGCGCCAGATTGTTCGACTCGGTGGCGCCGGAGGTCCAGACGATCTCCTTCGGATCGGCATGGACCAGCTTCGCCACTTCCTCGCGCGCCTCCTCGACCGCCGCTTCGGCTTCCCAGCCGAAGGAATGCGAGCGCGAAGCGGGGTTGCCGAACTTCTCGACGAGATAGGGGATCATCCTCTCCGCCACTCGCGGATCCACCGGCGTGGTGGCCGAGTAGTCGAGGTAGATGGGCAGCTTCAACATGGTTCTTGCTCCGGGTTGTGGAAATCGGCGTCCGGCTCGTCGCCGCTGCCGTCGTTGCCGGCAGGCGTCGGCCAACTCACTCGCCGCTCAGACAGCCATGGCCGTCAATCGTTGCAGCCGGTCGACGGTCGATCGCAGGGTGGCGAGAAAGCCTGCCACCTGTTCCTCGGTGTTGCCACGGCCCAGGCTGACACGTACCGCGCCGCGCGCCAGTTCATCGGCGACGCCCATCGCGCGCAGCACGTGCGAGGGTTCCGGGTTCGCGCTCGAGCAGGCGGCGCCGCTGGCCACGGCGTAGCCGGCGCGGTCGAGATGGCCGACCAGCGTCTCGCCATCGACGCCGGCGAAGGCGAAATAGACGGTGTTCGGCAGGCGTTTTGCAGCGAGCCCGAAGATCTGCCCACCGAACGCGACCAGTCCTTCCTCGAGCTGCGTCCGCAGCCGGTCGAGCTGGCTGGCAAGCGCGGCGCGTCGCTCGATCGCGAGTTGGCAGGCGACGCCGAAACCGACGATCGCGGCGACGTTCTCGGTCCCCGAACGCAGGCCGCGCTCATGGCCACCACCGGCGATCAGCGGTTCGAGCTCGAGGCGCTTGTCGAGGATCAGCGCCGCTGCGCCCTTCGGTCCGCCCATCTTGTGCGCCGACAGCGTCAGCGCGTGCACGCCGCAACCGTTGAGGCGACGGAAATCGAGCGGCACCTTGCCAAAGGCCTGTACCGCGTCGCTGTGAAACCAGGCACCGGCGGCCCGGGCGCTCGCGGCCAGCGGCTCGACGTCCTCGATGACACCGGTTTCGTTGTTGGCGAGCAGGAGCGAGACGATCTTCGGCTTGCGCGCCATCACCGCTGCGTAGCGCTCGCGATCGATCCGACCGGCAGGGTCTGTCGGCAGCTTCTCCAGGTTCCAGCCGCGCCGTGCGAGTTGCTCGGCCGGTCTGAGAACGCACGGGTGATCGGCGGCACCGACGGCCAGCAGGCCCGGCCTGAGGCAGGCGGCGGCGCCCTTGAGCAGCAGGTTGTTGGCTTCGGAGCCGCCGCTGGTGAAGACGACTTCGCTGGCGTGGGCGCCGACCGCGGCCGCCACCTGCGCCCGCGCCTCATCGATCGCCCGTCGCGCCGCCCGGCCATACTCGTGCCGGCTGGAGGCATTGCCGAACTGCTGCGAGAAGTAGGGCAACATCGCCTCGACCACCGCCGGGTCGACCGGGGTCGTGGCGTTGTGGTCGAAATAGACGGGCGCGAACATGAAGCTGCGAATGCTCAGCAGTCGTCGATCAACCGACTCGATCCCTTCTCCGCCTCTCAGCCGCCGACCGCCATGGTCTTGGCGTTGCGCGACTTCTGCCGGCTGCGCCGCGCATCCTGCAGGATCGCGACGTGGCCGCTCCGGCGTATCTGCTGGTCGACGAGTTCGGACAGGCTGACCGAACTGAGATACTCGTACATCTTGTCGTTCAGCGTGGCCCACAGTTCGTGCGTCATGCAGCGCTCGTCGTCGTGACAGTTCTCCCGGCCACCACACTGCGTCGCATCGAGCGGTTCATCGACGGCGCGGATGATGTCGGTGACGGTCATCTGGGTGGTTGGGCGGGCCAGGCAGTAACCACCGCCGGGGCCGCGCACGCTCTCGACCAGGCCGTAGCGGCGCAGTTTGCCGAACAGTTGCTCGAGATAGGAAAGGGAAATCTTCTGGCGGTCGCTGATGCCGGCCAGAGAAACCGGACCGTCGCTGCAGCGCAGCGCCAGGTCAATCATCGCTGTGACGGCGAAACGTCCTTTTGTTGTCAGTCGCATGGCTCCTCCTTGTAGAGCGGTTGTTCGGACAATTGAAATATAGTGCAACGGCGGCGATTAGTCAACTATTTTACTCAGGTATTGCGGGTCGAACGGGTCACTGCGCAGCAGTTCGCCGTCAACCTCGACTCCGGCTGCCTCGACCCGCGTCAGCAACAGGGCAAAACGGCGGTCCACCTCGACGGCATGGTCGAGCAGGCCGTGAATCGCCTTCGCCAGCGGATCGTCCTGATCCGCCGCCAGGGCATAGGCGGAAAAGCCGAGTTGCCCGGCCATCTCCTCCCGCTTCTGCGCCTGCGCCGGGTCGATGATGCGGGCAGGGTTGCCAACGGCGGTGGCGCCCGCTGGAACATTCTTGACGACCACCGCATTCGAGCCCACCTTGGCCGATGCGCCGACCGTGATCGGTCCGAGCACCTTGGCGCCGGCGCCGACGACGACGCCGTTTTCGAGAGTCGGATGTCGTCTGCCCTTGTTCCACGAGGTGCCGCCGAGGGTGACGCCGTGGTAGAGGGTGACGTCGTCGCCGATCACCGCCGTCTCGCCGATGACGACACCCATGCCGTGATCGATGAACAGGCGGCGGCCGATCTCCGCCCCCGGGTGAATCTCGATGCCGGTCAGGAAACGCCCGAAATGCGAGACCAGGCGGCCGAACCAGCGCAGTCGATGGGTCCACAGCCAGTGCGCGAGGCGATGCGAGGCCATGGCATGGACGCCCGGGTAACAGGTCAGCACCTCCCAGAAGGTCCGGGCAGCGGGATCGCGGTCGAAAACCGACTGGATGTCTTCGCGCAGGTGGCTGAACATGGGGTGGAAGTCCTTGAGCGGGGCAACGGAAAAGCTTGGCGCCATTGTACAATAGCCGACCAATTTAGTCACCTATGCCTTCGCGGCGATCGACGTGCCCGGCGTTGCTCTGCCGTTCGACCGCATCGAGCAGGCCGCGCAGGATGTTGATCTCGTCGCGTTCGAGTGCGGCGCGCCCGAACAGGCGCCGCAGCTTGGGCAGCAGCCGGCGTGGGCGTTGCGGGTCGAGGAAGCCGCTGTGCACCATCACCCGTTCGAGATGTTGATAGAAGCGCTCGATGTCTTGGTGGCTCGCCGGTGGCGACGCGAAGGCGACGGTCCTGGTGCACGGCGGCGGGTCATTGTCGAAGGCCGCGAGGCGCAGCTCATAGGCGAGGACCTGCACCGCTGCCGCGAGGTTGAGCGAGCCATAGTCCGGGTTTGCCGGGATGAACACCGTGCGCTGGCAGCGTTGCACCTCGACATTCGACAGGCCAGCACTCTCGTTGCCAAAAAGCAGTGCCACCTCGCCATCGCCGGTCCTTGCCAGGATCTCTGCCGCCGCGGCGCGCGCCGCCAGCGGTGGCGGTCCGAGATTTCGCTGGCGCGCCGTCACGGCGCAGGCGAAGCGGGTATCCGCGAGGGCCTCGTCGACGCTGCTGCACACCCGTGCGGCAGCGAGCAGATCGTCGGCGCCAGCCGAGCGGGCGCGCGCTTCGTCGTCCGGGAAACGCTTCGGGTTGACCAGCAGCAGGCGCGTCAGTCCCATCGTCTTCATGGCCCGGGCGGCGGCGCCGATGTTGCCGGGATGGCTGGTGTGCGAGAGGACGACGCGGACACGCTCGAGCGGCAGCTGCGAAGGATCGGCCCCGGCGGCGCGGTTCATATTAGAATCGGGGCTCCTCCACCCCAACCGGGCGACCGCGGCCGCCCGTCAGGTTCACCAGCAGACATGCATCCAGCTCTGAACATCATCATCAAGGCGGCGCGCCGCGCCAGCCAGATCATCAATCGTGCCGCGCTGGACATCGAGCACCTGCAGGTCACCAGCAAGCGCCAGAACGACTTCGTCACCGAGGTGGACAAGGCGGCGGAGGCGGCGATCATCGACATCCTGCGCGAGGCCTATCCGGAGTACGGGATTCTAGCAGAAGAGTCTGGCCAGGTCGCCGGCAGGGCTGCCGGCAGCGAGTACCAGTGGATCATCGATCCGCTCGATGGCACGACCAACTTCATACATGGCTTTCCGCAATATGCCATCTCGATCGCACTGGCGCATCGTGGACAGGTCACTCAGGCGGTCGTCTACGACACGGTGCGCAACGAGATGTTCAGCGCCAGCAAGGGTGGCGGTGCCTTCCTCAACGATCGCCGCATCCGGGTCAGCAAGTGCCTGCGCCTCGAAGAGGCGCTGATCGGGACCGGTTTTCCCTATCGGGTCTACGAGCACATCGACACCTATCTCGCCATCTTCAAGGATCTGGCGCGCCGGTCGGCGGGAATCCGGCGGCCGGGAGCCGCGTCGCTCGATCTCGCCTACGTCGCCTGCGGTCGTTTCGATGGCTTCTGGGAATTCGGCCTGTCGCCGTGGGACATCGCCGGTGGGGCGCTCCTGATCAGTGAAGCCGGTGGCCTGATCGGTGATCTGGCGGGCAACGAAGGCTACCTGCAGACCGGCAACGTGGTTGCCGGCACGCCGAAGGTCTTCGCCCAGCTGCTGCAGGTGATCGACGCCCACCGGACGCCGCTGCTGCCGGCCTGAGTGGCTTGAGGTGGTCGTCGCGCGCCGGACGCAGCGTGCGCAAACGATCGCTGCGCGACGCGCCCGTCAACCGTCGTTGATGCCCCAGGTTCCCGGAGCTGGCGGCGGTGATCCCGGCTGTTGCGGAGGGGTCATCGGCGGGCGCACATCGGCAGGACGACGGTAATCGTAGCTACGCCGCTGCTCCTCGCGACGGCGCCACTCGTCACGCGCCTCGCGCTCGCGGCGCTCTTCCTTGGCGGCACGCTTGTTTTCGCGCTCCGCCTCCTGTCGTCCGCGCTCATAGCCGCGCTCGTAGTCCTGGCCGCCGTAGCGGTTGTAGCCCTGCTGCCGCTGCGCGTCGCGGTAACCTCGATCGTAGGCGTCACGCTGGTCGTACGACGGCTGCCCGTAGCCCGGCTGGCGGCCGTAGGAATAGCCGTCGTAAGGGCGATCGTATTGATCGTATTGGGGATTGGAGTCGCAACCGGTGACGGCGACGAGGCCGCCCATGACGGCGGCCAGGGAGAGGCGTCTGAGGTCAGGGTACATGCTGGAATTCCTCCGGGGTCGTTGCTGCGAATTGGGCATGTGGCTGGCGGGAAGGTTCGCAATCACCGCCTTCCGCCCGCCCGGCAAGTCGAGCGAAGAACGCGCCCGTCGTCGGCAGGACAGCTCGTCGCATGCCGGCAAGGATAAACCATCCTCGGCGCTTGGTGGGCGTGGCCGGCCAGTCACGCTCTCCCGCCGCGGCTCAGGCGCTGCGCAGCCGGCACAGGCGAGTCAGCCAGATGGCCGCGAAGGGCAGCACCAGCCCGAGGACGATGGCAGTCAGGAAAAGGCTGCCGAGTTCGCCGTAGTCGGCCGCCACCTTGATGGCCTGGGTCGCCGGGTCGCGTACCTCGCGGCTGACCTGGTAGATCTGGTTGAGGTACTTGGTTCCAAGCTGCGAAGCCGACAGCGCCAGGTTGGTGAACGAGGCCATCACCGCGAAGTAGGTCGCCTTCAGGCCGGCGGGCGCCGAGTTGGCGATCCACGCCAGCATCGGGACCATCGCGATCTGCCCGAGAGGCGACTCGAGTGCCGTATCGATCAGCGCGATGAAGCGGGCGTCGACGATGCCGCCAGTGTGCGCCGCAGTCCATTCGTGCAGGCCGTGGTACATGCCGAGCGTCGGCAGGCTGAGCAGTGTTCCGGCGACGGTGAGGAAAGCGACGATGTGGGCGATCGACCGTTCGCCCATGAAGCGGCGGAAGAGGAAGAGTCCAAGCAGCGTCAGCACGCTCGAGAGCAGCGACAGCCTGGCGAGGAAGGACTGGTCGAAGCCGAGGACGTCGATCATCCACCAGGTCGAGCCGGCGCCGGGACCGGGGATGGCGCGGAAGACGAAGATGATGATCGCCGTCCCGAGCAGCGTTCGCCGCGCATCCTGGTCCAGTTCGCGCATCAGCCGCGCCATCAGGAAGCTGATGATGGCGAAGGATCCGAAGAAGATGATCTCCTGCCCGAACTCGAACTGCGCCAGGCCGACGCCCAGGCTGAAGGCGACGAAGGCCGCACTGCCGCCGAGAATCCACCAGTTCGGTCGCACCGCTTCGAGCGGTGGCTCGAGCAACGCCCGCAGGCGCTCCTCGTCGAAGCCGCGCGCGCGCAGCCGTCGCTCGTCGCGCCGGCGGAGCAACGCGGCGAGCACGACGCCGGCCACCGAGACCGGCGGAATCAGCAGCGCCATGCCATAGACCTCGGCATAGACGGCGACCTTTGCCGTCTGCGGCAGCGTCTCTACGCCCTGGAACATGAGGACGTTGATGACCGACACGAGCACGCCGCCGCCGATGATCGCCACCCGGCCGAGGGTCTGCAGCGTCGTGTTCATCAGTCGCCGCGTCTCCGCAGGCAGCGGCTGCCCGTGTTCGTCGACGCGCGGCACCGCCTCGACGGTCATCGCATCGGCGACGACGTCCTGGATGACATAGCCGACCGGTGACAGCAGTGCCGAGACGACGAACCATGCTTCGAGCGACATGATGGCGCCCATGCGCAGCGGTTCGGCCACCAGCCCGTACATGATCAGCAGGCTGCTGGCGATCAGCGCCGCACCGAGCCATACCAGGGCCGCCTTGTGGCGCCAGATCAGGTCGACCAGGTGCCCGACCGGCATCTTCAGTGCCCATGGGATTCCCGCCCAGAAGCCGAGGGCGGCGAGGAATGCGGCCGACAGTCCGAGGTGCTCCTTGACGAAGAAGGTGCCGACGATGCCGGTCAGCCCGGATACGCCGGCAGCGACGTAAACCATCAGTGGCGGCAGGAAGGAGAGCCGCATCTCGCGGCCGAGTTCGAGGATGTTGCGGTCGAGCCAGTGGCGGATGGTCGTGAGCAAGGCGGAGCTCCGGGAATTCTCGTGCGGCGTCGGGCGCGGCGGGCGCAGCGCGTGCGGGGGGTGCGGCGGCGGCCGTTGGTGTCGCCATTGTGCACCAAGCAGGCGCCGCGCGGGGAACAGGGCGCGCCGGCGCCGCTGCTTCACCTGCCGGGCGAATGGCCGTAGACTAGGGCGCGCGCGGTCTGCCGGCCGCATCCCGATGCCGGACGGGCTGGCAGGGGAGGGCACGAAGCCGGTGGGCGCAGAGTGCGGAGGCGCGGATGTGGTTTCTCGGTGCGGTACTCGGAGCGTTGCTCGCCGGCGAGCTTTACTCGGGGCTGTGGCTGCTCGGTGCGCTCCTCGGTGGCATCGTCGGCTGGTCGGTCGGCAGTCGCGCGCGCCAGCGGCAGGAAGAGCGCCACCGCCTGCTCGAGGAGCGCTTGCAGCGGCTCGAAAGCGCCGTCGATCGCCTGCTGCGGTCGCCTCAGTCGCCGCCGGCAGAGCCGCAGCCGTCGGCGGTCCCGGCGCCGGCCGCGGCAGCATCGGTCGACGCGACCCCGCCGCGCCTTGCCGGCGGCGACGAGCGGCTTGCCGGCGAACTGCCGGCCGAGGCGACGACCCCGCTGCTGTCGCCGGCGGCAGCCGCGCTGTTCGTCGTCGCGCCGGCCGCCGCCGGCGACTCGACGGCGCCACCAGCGCTCGCCGCACAGCCGGCGAGCGGCTGGGTGGCGGCCGGCGTGGAGTGGTTGCTGCGCGGCAACCTGATGGCGCGCGCCGGGGTCATCGTCCTCTTCTTCGGTGTCGCCTTCCTGCTCAAGTACAGCTACCAGCACCTGCAGGTACCGCTCGAGCTGCGACTGAGCGGCGTCGCGCTGGCGGCCGTGGTCCTGCTGCTGCTCGGTTGGCGCCTGCGAACGACCCGCGAGGCCTACGCCCTGGCGCTGCAGGGCGGCGCCATCGGTCTTCTCTACCTGACGATCTTCAGTGCGCTGCGGCTGTTCGGGCTGCTCGAGGCAGCGCCGGCGTTCATCATGCTGCTCGCCGTCGCAGCGCTGGCGGCGACGCTGGCGGTGCTGCAGGATGCCTTGATCCTGGCGGTGCTCGGCGTGGTCGGCGGCTTTCTCGCACCGATCATCGCCGCGACGGGCGCCGGCAATCATGTGATGTTGTTCGGCTACTACGCCGTGCTCAACGTCGGCATCCTGGCGATCGCCTTCTTCAAGGCGTGGCGGCTGCTCAACCTGGTCGGTTTCGTCTTCACCTTCGCCATCGCCACGGTCTGGGGCGCGCTGCGCTACCGGCCGGAGCACTTCGCTTCCACCGAGCCTTTCCTGATCCTCTTCTTCCTGATCTACGCCGCGATGCCGCTGCTGTTCGCCCGGCGCGCCGGCGGACCGCGCGCGAGTCGCCTCGACACGACGCTGGTCTTTGCCCTGCCGCTGATCGCCTTCGCGCTGCAGGTCGCGCTGGTGCGCGACTTCGCCTACGGTTCGGCGTGGAGTGCCCTGACCCTCGGCGCCTTCTACCTGATGCTGGCGCGCACCCTGTGGTCGCGTCTCGGCGAGGGGCAGCGCCTGCTGGTCGAAGCCTTCCTCGCCCTCGGCATCGGCTTCACCACGCTGGCCATCCCGCTCGCCTTCGACGGCCGCTGGACCGCAGCTGCCTGGGCGATCGAGGGGGCTGCACTGGTCTGGGTCGGCGTCCGCCAGCAGCGGCTGCCGGCACGGCTGTTCGGCATCCTGCTGCAGCTCCTCGCCGGCCTGTTCCAGCTCGCCGAACTGCCTGCGCGCACCGGCGGATGGCCGCTGCTCAACGGCGTCTTCCTCGGCGGCGTGCTGCTGACGCTGGCCGGCCTGTCCGGCGCCTGGCTGCTGCAGCGCGCGTGGCGGCAGGAGCCGCGGCCCCTGCGGTCGGCCGAGCGCGTGCTGGCGCCGCTGCTCTTCGTCTGGGGCGTCGCCTGGTGGAGTGGCAGCGGCCTGCACGAGATCGACCGCTTCCTGCCGCAGTCGCTGCAGCTCAACGCGGCGATCGTCTTCTTCACCGCTTCGTGCCTGCTCTTCTCCTGGCTCGAGAGGCGCTGCGACTGGCCGGCGGCGCGGCACGCTGCGCTCGCCCTGTTGCCGCTCTTGTTCCCGCTCGCATTGCTCGCCGCCGGGCACCTGCCGCATCCTTTTGCGCACCTCGGATACCTGGCCTGGCCGGTCGCCTTTGCCGCCCATTTCCGGCTCCTGCAGCGACACGAGGCCGATGGATCCCGGCATGTCGATTGGCTGCATGCCGCCGGCCTGTGGCTGCTGGCGGCGATCGGCGCCTGGGAGCTGGCGTGGAACATCGATCGCTGGGTCGGCGGTCGCGCCGCCTGGCCGCTGCTCGGCTGGGCACTGTGGCCGGCGGCGCTGCTGGCCGCGCTGGCACTGCGTGGCGAGCGCCTGCGCTGGCCGGTGGCCGCGCACCGCGCCGCCTATTTCGTCGTCGGCGGCACGCCGCTGGCGGTCTTCCTCGCCGTCTGGTTCTTCGCCGGCAATGTCCTCTCCGACGGCAACCCGTGGCCCTTGCCGTACCTGCCACTGCTCAACCCGCTCGACCTGGCGCAGGCCGGCGTCCTCCTGCTGCTCGCCACCTGGTTCAGCGAGCTGCGTCGCCTGCAGCTGCCGCCGTACGCCACGGCGCCGCTGCCGCTGGCCTGGGGAATCCTCGGCGGCGCCGCCTTCATCTGGGCCAATGCCGTCCTCCTGCGTGCCCTGCATCACTGGGCCGGGGTGCCGCTGCAGCTGGCGGCGATGCTGCGCTCGGAACTCGTGCAGGCCTCGCTGTCGCTGTTCTGGACCCTGCTCGCTCTGGCGGCGATGGTCGTCGCGACGCGTCGTCGCTGGCGAGCGTTGTGGCTCGCCGGCGCGGCGCTGATGGCGGTCGTCGTCGGCAAGCTCCTGCTCGTCGATCTGTCGAATGCCGGCACCATCGAACGGATCGTCTCGTTCGTCGGCGTCGGCCTGTTGATGCTGGTGATCGGCTACCTTGCGCCGGCGCCGCCGAAGGAGGATGCGCCATGAAGCAGACCCTTGCCGGCTGCCTGTGCCTGCTGTGGTCGGTCCTGGCTCTCGCCGAAGCGCCGGGCGACTTCGCTTTCGGCATGCTGCTGCAGGCGGACGGCCCACAGCCACTGCTGCGCGTCGAGCTGCCGGCGGCGGTCCATGCCGGCGTCCGCCGTCCGGATCTCGGCGACCTGCGGGTGTTCAACGCTGCCGGCGAGGCGGTGCCGCACGCCTGGCTGCCGCAGCCGCCGGCAGCGCGCGCCCGGCCGACGCTGCTGCCGCTGCCCCTGTTCGCGCTGCGCGGTGCCGCGACCGCCGGCGTCGAGGGCGTCGAGGTCCGCATCGAGCGGCAGGGGGGCAGGGCGGTGCTGCGCATGGACGAGCGGGCAGGGGCGAGCGCGCCGACGCTGCTGCTCGGCTACCTCGTCGACGCCAGCGCCGTCGAACAGCCATTGCAGGCCTTCGCGCTCGAACTGCCGGCGACGGGCGAGGATGTCGTCGCGCGCGTACGGGTCGAGGCGAGTGACGATCTTGCCCGCTGGACGACGCTGGTCGGCGACGCGCCGGTTCTCCGCCTGGCTGCCGGCGGACAGCGGCTCGAGGTCCGGCGGATCGAGTTCGCGCCGCGGCGGGCGAAGTACTTCCGCCTGAGCTGGGCGGCCGACACCCCGGCGCTGCGACTGTCGGCCGTCGGCGGCGAGCCGGCGGCGACCGTCGTCGAGCTGCCGCGACAGTGGCGGCAGGTGGCGGGCAGCGCCGTGCCGGACGAGAAGGGCAGCCATCGCTTCGACCTTGCCGGCCAGTTCCCGGCCGACCGCCTGCGCCTGTTGCTGCCACAAGCCAACAGCGTCGCCGCCGTCGAGCTGCTGTCGCGCGCGCGCGAAGCGGATCCGTGGCGGCGGGTGACGACGGCCACCGTCTACCGGCTCGGCAGCGCCGGGCAGGAGATCGTCAGTCCCGAGATCGCCATCGCGCCGACCGGCGACCGCCATTGGCTGCTGCGCGTCGATCAGCGCGGCGGCGGTCTCGGTGCCGGCGTTCCCGAACTGGCCGCCGGCTGGCTGACGCAGGGGCTGGTATTCGCTGCGCGCGGACCGGCACCGTTCCAGCTCGCCTTCGGCAGCGACCGTGCACAACCGACCGCCTACCCGATCAGCACCCTGGTACCGGGCTACCGCATCGGCGACGACGGGCAGCCGGTCGCCGCCGCCGACAGCGGCCTGGAGATCGGCCGCGCGACGCCAGCCGCGGTGCACCCGCTGGCTGGCGAGGGGGCCGGCCGCTTCCGAATCGACTGGCGGCTCTGGGGGCTCTGGGCCAGCCTGCTGCTCGGTGTCGGCGTGCTCGCCGGGATGGCCTGGCGGCTGGCGCGGCAGCTCGCGCGCCCGCCGCGCGACGGGCCTGCCGCTTGAGTGCCCGCGCAGGCAGCGACAGTCGACGAGGATGCGGCGGCCGCTGGCGCGCGACCGGAACGATCCGCCGCCGCCCCGGGTCCATCACAGCAGGTGCCGGCGACTCGCGCTCGCCGGCGAGATCGAAACGGGCGCCTGGCGCTGACTGGAGGAGACATGAAGCGAATCACACTCATCTTGCTGGGCATCGCGACGCTGCTCGGCAGCGGCCGCGTGTTCGGCGATGCCGACGTCGACCGGGCGGTGCGGGCGCTCGGCGGCAGCGACGCGCTGGCTGCCGTCCGCAGCGTGCAGATCCGCGGTACGGTGAAGCACTGGGAACCCGAGCAGTCACGGGTGCCGGGTGGCGAGAAACGCTTCGCCGGCGAGTCGGCCTTCACCCTGACGCGCGACTTCGCCAGCGGCGCCGCCCGCATCGACTGGCAGCGTCAGCTGGCGTACCCGGGAGCGCGTGAGTATCGCTTCAGCGAAGTGATGACCAGCGAGGGCGGTCAGGTCTACGGCATCGACAGCAGCACGCGGACGAGCCAGAGCCGGGCGGCCGATCCGCCCGGTCATGCGATGTCCGGCCTGCGCTTGCAGGCGGCGCTGCGCGAGCTGGCACGCAGTTCGCCGCTGCTGGCGCTCGACATGCAGCGCGCGGCTGCACGGACGCAGGCGCTGCCGGCGATCCCGGTCGGCGGGCGCAGCCTGCCGGCCGTGCGCTACGCCGCTGCCGGGCGAGACTTCATCGTCCTCTTCGATCCGGAGAGCGGCCTGCCGACGCGCGTGCGCAGCCTCGATTACGATTTCGTCCGCGGCGACCTCGACTTCGACCTGGTCCTCTCCGACTGGCGTCCGGTCGGCGGCATCCAGGTCGCGCACAGGCAGGTCTACGAACTGGCGGGAGAGGTGGTCGCCGACACCGTCCTCAGCGAAGTGACGATCGATCCGCCGCCGGTCGCCGGCCAGTTCGAGCTGCCGGCCGGTCGGCGGCCGGCAGCGCTCGCCGGCGGGCCGGGCATTCCCGCCTACCAGTGGGTGCTGCGCCGCCAGTACATCGGCGTCTTCCTCGACTCCGACATGCTCGGCTGGGACGCGGGCGCCAGCCGCGGTCTGGCGTTGCAGGAGATCGCTCCCGGCGTGCTGCTCGTCCAGGGTGGCTCGCACAACAGCATGGTCGTCGAGCTGGCGGACTCGCTCGTCGTCTTCGACGCACCGATCAATGATGCGCAGGCGCAATGGACGCTCGACGCGCTGCGCGAGAAGTTCCCACACAAGCGCGTCCGTCATCTGGTGCTGACGCATCACCACCACGACCATATCGCCGGCGCCCGCAGCTTCATCGCCGCCGGCGCGACGCTGGTCGTCGGCGCCGGCGCGGCCGATCACTACCGGCGGATGGCGCTCGTCCCGCATCGCCGCAACCCGCTGCTGCCGGGCGCCGTCGGCGAGCCGCGCATCATCGAGGTGAACGATCGCCTGCGGATCAGCGACGGTGCGCGCGAGGTGCTGGTGCTCGAGGTCGACAATCCGCACGCCAGCGCGATGCTCATCGGCCATGTTCCCGATGTCCGGCTCGGCTTCGTCACCGATCTCTGGAGCCCTGGTCGCGACCCGCTCGGCAGCCGCCTCAACGCCGGCCAGGCAGCGCTGCGGGCGGCGGTGGCGCGCTACGGCATCGACCCCGAGCGCTTTGCCGGCGGCCACGGCAGCGTTGCGCCCTACGCGCCGCTGGCGCAACTCGCCGGCAACTGAGCGGCGAGGCGATCGTCGCCGCCGGCGACGGTCGCCTCAGCAGCCGTCCGTCCGCGCCGCTGGCGGTGTGCCGCGGGTGGCGGGCAGACGCAGCGCATGGCGCACTTCGCCTGCCGCCGACGAGTTTCCAGGGGCGGCGCAGCGCAGGCGGCGAATCTGCAGATGGCCATCGACGTGCGCCGCCGCGAGGGCGAAATCGAAGCGGTCGGGCTGCGCACAGAGGTGGAGATCGCGTGCCGGCAGATTGGGGTTGTCGTCGGCGAGGAAACGGCGGCCGAAATCCGATTCGCGGACCCGCGCCGCGTAATGTTCGGGATCGGGCTGCTCGCCCTGCAGCAGGGCATCGATGTAGTCGGCGCAGGCGACATCCTCGTCGCCATCGCGGTCGACCCACTCGCCGGTGATGACGAAACACACTTCCGCCGGCTGCAGCTCGAGCAGCGCGCTGGCCGTGGCGCGCGCGAGCACCAGGCTGCCGGCGAACAGCGCCCGCGCGTGGCGGAAGCGCGTCAGTCCGCGCACGCCGGCAGCCGTGGTCTGGATCAGTGGCCGGCCCGCCAGGTGGACGTGCTGCAACTCGGCGGGCGAGTTGCCGAAATCGAAGCCGGGTATCGGGTCGCCGCCGCCGACGGCACCGGTCGTCACGGCATCCGGCAGCTGCCGCTGCAGGCGGAAGGCAGCGGCGATCGTCTCCACCGGGTAGATCGTTCCGGCGCCGGCCACGAAGGCGTAGGCCGCAGTACTGAAGGAGCGCAGGACGTCGATCACCACCACCGCGTCAACCGGCTCGCGGATCGGATCAAGGCGATTCAGGAAGACGCGGCGGGTACGCATGGCGGCGTGCAACTCCTCTGGTCGTGGTGGATCGGAACCGGCCGCCGAGTATCCCCGATGTCCGGCGACCCGTCAAACGCCGACCGCCGTCGCCGCGGGGCATTGGGCTCAGGGGCGGCGCAGCTCGTTCTCCGACCACCAGCGGAGTTGCGAAACCTTGCCGCTGCCCTGCAGGATCGACTCGATCGCGCTCGCCAGCCGCTCGACCGTCGGCGCGTTCGGCAGCTTGCGGAACCATTTGCGGACGGTTGGCGTGGCCGGCTCGATGAAGCAGAGGAAGCCGTTCTCATGCGCTTCGTAGTTGCCGCAACCGACCCACAACGGATAATCGGCGTGCTGCAGGCCGACGCGGACGCCCCACATCTCGACCGTCACCGACTCGACCGGAAAGCCGTGCGCCGGCAGTTCCTGTGCCAGGAACTCCGCCAGACGGATGCCGTAACGGCCGGGGTTGAGCTGCTGGTCCTCGCCGGGGTAGGGCGGGAAGTCGGCGGAAACGAACTCCACCTGGGCACGCATCGACAATGGATCGACTCCTTCCGGAACTTGCATCAAAAGTGTGGTGGCGACCGCGCCCGGGCCGCCCGGCGCCCGCCTGCCGGCGGCGCCGTGGCTTGCCTCCAGGCCTCGGCGAGGCGCCTTCACCGCCGCCGCGGGCCGCGCGATCGGCGACCAGCCGCAACCAGAGCTGCGCATCGTAAGGCAGCGTGCGGCGCATGTCAGCAGGTGCCGGTGCGCTGCCGCCGGGCGACAGAAGCAGCACCTTCTCGACGACCACGGCGTGCACCCGGTAGATGCTGGCGGTGAAGGGTGCATCGAGGCGCTGCAGGAAGTCCGGCGCGGCGAGCAGCCGGGCGACGAAGCGGTTGTGTTCGGCGGCGGTGGCGCGCGCCAGCCGTGGCGTCCATTCACTGCTCCGGGCGGCCGCCTCGACCAGGTGGCGAGAAATCCACGGGTGCTCGACGGCGCGGCCGAGAGCGAGCGACGAAAGCGCCGGGGCGTCGTTGCCGCGGCTCGCCAGCCACTCGCCGACGACCCGCCGGTAGTCCGCCTCGCCCAGCGTGCAGTGCGGAGAGGCCGAGCGGTCGGCGCGCAGCACGGCGTGCGCCGGGTCGGCCAGCGCCTCGACATGCGGTTCGCAGGCCAGCAGCGGCAGTGCCCAGGCGAGCGGCAGTGCGAGCAGGAGGCTGCCGCCGCGGCGCCGGTGTCGGCCTTTGGGGTGACCGATGGCCGCCAGCCGGCCGCACCCCGCTCTGTTGTCGTTGCTCGACGACCCTGCACCGCCGTCGCTGACGGCGCCTTCCTGAATCTTCATGCGCTCCCTCGATGCGACCATCGCTGCAGCGACTCGCGAGTCGGCGCCGCCGGTCGCACAGCGGCCATGGCAGACGACGATTGGAACCTGCGGCACGGCTCCCCTGACTCTCCTGCGCGGCGATTATCGGCGGCGCCCGGCAGCGTGTCAAAGCGCGCGTCAGGCAGCCGACGTGCTACCATCGCCGGCGTCATTTTTTCGCGGAGGGGTAGACGATGCAGCGAGCACGAGTTCTTCAAGTTCTTCATCGGGCGGGCAGTCGCCGCAGCCTGCGGGCCTTCGCCGTGGCCGGGTGCGCACTCCTCGCCGGTTGCGCCGGTGACGGCGGCAGCCTGCTGGGCAGCGGTACGACGACCGTCGCCACGGACAAGGCGCGGCTGACGCAGAGCGGCTTTCTCTCCGACTATGCCCGGCTGCGGCCGACCGCCTGGGGGCACGGGATCGAGTGCTGGCGCGATCCGGCACTCGATGCCACGCGCTACAACGCGGTCCTGGTCTCGCGCATCGACGTCTCGCTCAGGTCGCGCGATGGTGGACCGCAGACCTTCGATCCGAAGGACATCGCGACCCTCACCGACTACTTCCATCACGCGCTCGTCAAGGCGCTGCGGCCGCAGATGCAGATCGTCAACCAGCCGGGACCGGGGGTCGTCGTCCTGCGCGTGGCACTCACCGATCTCGTGCCGACCAAGGTCACCGACAGCGTGGCGGGGACGCTGATTCCCTACGGCTTCGTCGCCGAGGCGGGTTCCGGTGCGGCCACCGGCCGGCCGGCGGGATCGACTCCGTACATGGGCGAGACCGGCATGGAGATGCAGTTCCGCGACGGCGCGTCGGGCCGGATTCTCGGCGAGTGCCGCGACACCGAGATCGGCCGCAAGTACGCGGTCGATGTCAACTCCTCGGCGGTCGGTGCGGCGCAGACCTGGGCCAATGGCTACCTCAGCTCCTTCCAGGCATGGACCTATGCCAAGGATGCCTTCGACAAGTGGTCGCTGCAGGTGGCCGAGCGTCTCGCCAAACTGCGCGCCGGCCAGCCGTAGCGTTTCGCGGCGCGCTGCGCCGGGGGCTTCAGGATGCCATCCCGAAGCCCAGCGCGCGCACCCGCTCGCGGAAGCGGGCGAGCTGGTTGCTGCGCACCACCAGCGTCCTGGGCCCGGCGCGCAGACAGAGAGCGGAGGTTTCCGGCCGGCCGGCAATCTGCGCGGTGGTCTCCGCGTCGCGGCACTCGATCAGCACGGCGTTGCCGAGCATCTTCAGCGCCGTGCCATTGTGCTCGCAGAGCGCGATGAAGGATGCGAACGGCGCCGGCAGCGGCTGGCCACCGGCGCTTTCGAGAAAGCCCTTCAGTTCGCTGATGGCGTGGCCCTTCTCGATCGCCGCCAGCGACCTGTCGCGGTCGAGGCGCCAGCTTCCCGGCTGCAAGGGCACGGCCCAGTTGTCGAGCAGCAGCGCTTCCTCGCCCGCGAGGGCGCCTCTGACGATATCGAGCTGCAGTTCCGGGGAGAATGACAGGGCGACGCTGCTGGCAATGGCGGGTGGCTGGTAGGCCGGCTCGCGACCCAGGATATACGCGCCGAGCAGCGTCAGACGAAAGGCTCTGAGACCGTCGTAGCGGCTCAGGAACGACAGGTCGTCGGTGCCCCACTGGTCACGAAAGTCCGAGCGCGCCTGCGCCGGATGGACGTAGGCGACGTCGACCAGCCCGAGCGTGGCCGCGTACTCGAACAGGAAAGCGAAGATGTAGCGTTCCTGCAGGATGTTCCAGCCGCCCCACCCGGCATGACCGAGGCTGCCATACTGGCGGTCGCAGAGGTAGAGCTTCCAGGCATCGTGGGTCACCGCGAAGACGCGGTCGGTCGCCTGCATGAAGCGCGAGAAGTCATCGACGGCGATCCACTGGCCGATCGGGCAGGCCTGCAACGTCTCCTCGATGGCCGCCCGCCGCGGCGCGACGGCGGTCATCACGCGTCCCTTGGCATTCTGCCCCTTGACCGCTTCGACGCGGCTGAACTCGTCGAACAGGGTGCTTTTCAGCCACTTCTGCCAGAGTCCGCGCAGCACCTGTGCCGGCGGCGTGGCGAGGGCCTTGACGCCGCCCGGGCTGAGTTGCAGGCGGCCTGACACCACCGCCGCGAGACCGCCGGCCTGCAACAGCATCGGCCAGGCGAAGGCCTTGATCGCGCCGATTTCCTGGCTCCAGTCGTACTGCTTCACCTCATGCGGGTAATGGTCGCCACCCGCCAGCCTGTCGCTCAGCAGGCGCAGGCTGGCGGCGCCCGGCAGCGCCGTCTTGTCGCTGACCGGCACGCGCTCCTGCTCGACGGTGCGCAGCATGATCAGCACTTCCTGCAAGGCTTCGCGTTCGGTCAGGCGGACGGTCAGGAGCGGGTCTTCGGGCAGTGCTTCCGAGCTTGCGATGCCTGGCGGTGCGGGCGGCGGAACGAAGGCCACCAGGTGCGGCCGCAGGTCGGTCGGCACGACGTAGCAGCCTTCATTCGGCGAGTACAGGATGAACAGGCACAAGGCGGTCTTCTTGCCTGCGGAATGGCTGTACGATCTCACCGGAGCGATGTGAAAGGCCGGTGCGCGCTGGTACTTGGCGCGGAACCGCCGGTCGGAGTACTCGCCCAGCGGGTGATGCGCCGCTTCGCGGACGGCAAGTTGCTGCGTCTCGTCCAGCAGCGCCCAGACTGCCTTCAGCTCGGGCCCGAACATCGCGGCGACGATGCGTTCGACCAGATCGTCCTTGCGCGGGCTCGAGGCGCCGCTCGGCAGGAAGCCCAGCAGCTCCTTCAAATCCGGCACGGTGAGGCATGCCAGCAAATCTCTCAGAGTCATCGACATCTCCAATGGCACGGCAACGGGGGTGAAATCCTGCGCTGAATGATCAATCGCCGGCGCCGGCGCGCACGTCGAACTCGACCTTCCAGCGCTGCGGACCATCGTGCGGCAGCGCCTCGAGCTCGAGCGTGCCGGCTTCGGTGACGCGCGCGTGCAGGCGGACGCGCACCACCTCGCCGGCGGCGCGGCCGTCGGCCGGCAGCGTCGTCTGGATCTCGTCGAGTTCCTGCAGTTCGTCCGGCTCCCACTCTTCGAGCAGCGTGCCGACCTGGTCCTGGCGGCGCACCGACGAACCGAAGAAGCGGAAGCGCACCTGCTCGCCGACGACGAGACCGAACTCCATCGCCGGCAACGCCGCCTCGCTCCCTTCCTCCATGCCGAAAGGCGCCAGGCAGAGCGCCTGCACCGGCGGCTGCATGCCGGGAACGGCCGGCATCACCGACTCGACGGCGACGTAGTAGGCGCGCGCCGTGCCGCCGCGGATGCGCACCCCCTGGCCGCGCCGGACGTAGCCGTAGTAAGCGGCGCCGCGGGCGACGGCGAGGTCGAGGTCAGCGCCTTCGAGCAGGCGTGCGGCCGCTGCACCTTCGGCGGCGAGCCACGAGTTGATGATCGTCAGCGTCCGCTCGGCGAGCAGATCGGACTTGAAGACGCCACCGTTGAAGAGGACGGCGGTCGGATGCAGGAAGCTGGCGCCGTCCGGCAGCCGGCCGCTGAAGCCCTCGAGGTCGGCGGTCGCCGCCACCTGGCGGGCGAGAAAGGCGGCGAGGTGGCGGCTGACCGCGGCGTCCTGCGCGTACGGCAGGCCGAGCTGCGTCAGGCCGGCGCGGCCGCGGCCCTGCGGCCGGTCGCCGATCGCCGCCGGCGGGAAGAAGCCGTCGACCAGCGTCGCGCCCAGTTCCTCGCGCGTCAGCTCGCTGCGCAGCGAACCGCCGATCAGCCGGGCGCCGCGGCTGGCGATGACCAGCGGCACGGACGCCAGATCGGGGTCGCCGAGCAGCGCCTCCTTGGCCGACCGGCAGGCGTGCGTCAGCGCCCGCAACTGCCAGGCGTCGAGCTTGCTGCCCTGCGCCGACAGCTTGCCGGCGACGGCGTAGGCGAGTGCCAGGTCCATGTTGTCGCCACCGAGCAGGATGTGCTCGCCGACGGCGACGCGGTGCAGTTCGAGGTTGCCGTCGCGCTCGACGACGGCGATCAGCGAGAAGTCGCTGGTGCCGCCGCCGACATCGACGACGAGGATGATGTCACCGGGCTGCACCTGCTTGCGCCAGCCGCCGCCGCTCTTCTCGATCCAGCTGTAGAGCGCCGCCTGCGGCTCCTCGAGCAGGATCATCCGCTCGCAGCCGGCGGCCCGCGCCGCCTCGGCAGTCAGCTCGCGCGCCGCCGGGTCGAAGGATGCCGGGATGGTGACGACGACTTCCTGCTCGACGAAGGGCGCCGCGGGCCGCGCGTGGTCCCAGGCGGCGCGCAGATGGGCGAGATAGCGCAGCGAGGCCTCGAGCGGCGACAGGCGGGCGACTTCCGGCGGTGCGTCGCTCGGCAGGATCGCGGCGCGACGGTCGACGCCGGCGTGGCAAAGCCAGCTCTTGGCGCTCGACACCAGACGGATCGGCGTCGCCGCGCCGCGGCTGCGCGCCATTTCGCCGACGGCGTAGTCCTGCTCGGCCGTCCACGGCAGGCTGAGATCGCCGCTGGCGAGTTCGCTGGCGTGCGGCAGGTAGATGAACGAGGGCAGCAGTCCGGGTGACTCGACCGTGCCGGGCGCGGTGAGCTGCGGGATCGGCAGCACCTGCTGGCTGACCTGCTCGCCGTCGCAGGCCGCGAGCTCCACATAGGAGAGCGCGCAGTGGGTGGTGCCGAGGTCGATGCCGATCGAGAATCTGGCTTCGCTCACAGTTCCACCTCCGCCGCGGCAACGATGCGCAGGTCGTGGCCGCTCGCCAGCTGCGGCAGGCGCGTTTCGCGCACCCGCCAGCCGCGATGCGTCAGGCTGCCGGTAAACGGCGGCTGGCCGACGACGTTGCCGGTGACGCGGATCGCTGCGGCGTCGAAGCCTGCCGGCAGCGTCAGGCGGCTGCCTTCGGGCTCGTCGCGCACCGGCTCGATGCGGAAGTTCTCGCGCAGGACCTTGCGGCAGCCTTCATGGACGACGCGCGCGGCGGCTCCGATGTCGGCGTCGCCGTAGGCGGCGACATCCTCCTGGATGAAGTCGATGAAGCGGGCTTCGCGCTGCAGCAGCCCGAGGAGCTGCAGCGCGCCGTCGGGCGCCGCGGCGAGCAGCGGCGGCGGCGCCGGTCTGGCGGCGGCGGCAGGCGGGGCCGGCGGCGCCGCTGGTTCGCGGCGCTGCTCGCCACTGCGCAAGGCCTGGATGCGGGCAGCGAGGTCGCCGTCGGCCAGGACGGCGAAGAAGGTGCCGAAGGCAATCGAGATTCTGCTCAACAGGGATGGGTGGGCTGCTTTCATGGATGGTTCCTGGTGTCTGCCGCGCGGGCGGCGCGGTCGGGTGTTCGCGGGTTCGGCCGTGGCTAGGCGACGGCCGCCAGACGGGCCCGGCGCCGGTCTGCTGCCGGTGGCGACGGGGCTCGGGCGCTCTGGCGTGCGCATGGTAGCGATGGCCGGGGTGAGACGCAACGCCGGCCGGCGGACCGCAGCCAGCTCGATGGCCGGCCGCCGGTGCTGCGACGGGCGCGTCTGTTGCGGCGCAATATAAACCATTTTGCCGAAATTCGGTAGCGCGCGGCCACGCGCCGGCCCGCTGCCACGGGCGCGACGCTGCCGGCACCGTGCACGTTGCAGCCAGGGACGTGTGAGATGAAGCCAGGGGTGTGCGAGATGAAGCCAGGGATGTGCGAGATGGAGCGAGGGATGTGCGAGATGAAGCCAGGGGCGTGCGAGATGAAGCCAGGGACGTGCGAGATGGAGCCAGGGACGTGCGAGATGAAGCCAGGGACGTGCGAGATGAAGCCAGGGACGTG
>ERZ761592.91-NODE-91-length-48850-cov-73.933743_pt1 | contig 48850 bp, 64 predicted proteins | sample MGYA00433095_ERZ761592 | MGnify/ENA primary metagenome ERZ761592 (study PRJEB28899, sample SAMN03785554) | bioreactor sludge metagenome | biome: EBPR Sludge; feature: EBPR Bioreactor; material: 0.22µm filtered reactor supernatant | place: Saint Lucia: Queensland... | reverse complement strand
AGCGACTGGAGAAGGCTCTGCAGAGGCTACTGGAGACGCTTCTGGAGAAGGCTCTCCAGTCCGCTCTGTAGACCGCTCTCCAGACGCCACTCCCGGCTTGTAGCACGCCAAGAAATCCTTCTTGGCCTTCGCCAGTTTCGCACGCACCCACGTCTGCGCGTGTTCCGGCCAGTCGTGGATGATCAAACGGTGCTCGGCGTGCTCGTCCAACCAGCCGGCTCCGACCAGCGCGCCGATGAAGGCGCCCGCGTTGCCGTGCCAGTCGCAGGCCATCGCGATCACGCGATCCGGCCACTTGCCGATGTCGCCCTGCGCTGCGTAGTCGCTCGCCCAGTCAATCAGCAGCGTGAGGTAGCCGATCGCCTCCACGCGGGTGACCTCCAGCCGGCACGCCAGGTCGTAGAGCTTGGGGTGCGTGAGAGCTTCGCGTTTCACTACCAGCGTCTCCAAAGTTAGGGCAGCAGCTCGTACCGCCAGAGCCCGCCGCCGAGGTTGGTTGGTTCGATCCGGTAGCCGCGTTTCCGCAGGTCCGAGATGCGGCCGGAATACTTCAAGCTGACTTCGGCCAACTCGACGTTGGTGCACGGCCCGCGGCGGAGCAGCTCGAGGATGCGTTGGCACTGCCCGCTCAGCCGCGGCCGGTCCGCTTCGGGGACGCGCGGCTCGCGCGGGGGCGGAGTCGCCAGCGGTTCGCGGAAGCGTTCGAACAGATCAAGCTGGTCGCTCATCACCCACCTCCCAGCAGCAGGACCGCCAGCCGGACGGCCCCGACCCAGAAACAGACGCTCAGCAGCATCAGGCCGAGCCAAGCGGCGGGCTGCCGCCAATCGAACGCGGGCTCGGGCTCGCGCGCGCGAAGAACGCAGGGCACCTTGACGTCGCTGGTGCACCGCATGCGGACGACCCGTTGCATCCGCTCGATCTCGTGGAGCATCGGGGCGCAGCGGGCCAACTGGCGGAAGTCGTGGGCCTCGCACCAGCGGGGAGCGCCGCCGGCGACGCCCAGCGGCTCGCATACCAGGCCGCTGCAGCAGCGGCAGATGCCGAGCAGGTCCATGCCGTGGTCGAAGCGGTACCAGCCGACGCGGCGGACCCGCCCCCCGCAATTAGGACATGCCACCCAGTCGCGCGCGTCCATGACCATGGTCGGGCTCCATGCCGATGTAAGTGCCGCGCCGGCCGTCTCTGCTCGGCCGGCGCGGGGGCCGGGCTACGCCGCCCGGCGGTTTCGATTACCAGCGTCCGCGCTTGTCGAAGAACAGCAGCCACAGCCCGTCGATCGCGTAGAGCACGATGTGCGGGACGGTCCACAGTCCGTCGGTCAAGAGCGCGGCGGCGAACGAGAGCAGCAGCACCGCGCCGCGCAGCCCGTCGCCGACGTAAAAGCGATGCAGTCCCAGGCCGCCGCCCAGCAGCAGCACGATCAGCGCCGAGACGCGGCTGAACGTCGCCGGCTCGGGCTCCTCGCGCTTGGCCGCGGCCAGCGCCTGGGCCATCTTCTCGAACGACTCCACCTTGCCGCGGAGCAGCTCCAGCTCGCGCTCGAGGGCGGCCTCCCGCTCGCGGAGTTGTTCGTTTTCGTCGCGCCACCTCCGTGCCTGGCCGAGCGTGATGCGTTCGTCGTTCATGAGGTGCTCCCGCGCGGCGAGGGCCGCTATTTCAAGTGCTCGAGCGTCTGGGCGACGGCCAGCCCCAGCGATTGGCCGTTGGTCGCAGCCTTCAGCCGCTCGAATTGCTTGGGACGGAGGGCGTGGGCCATCGCTCCCGCGAACGACAGCGACGCGTAAAAATTCAGGCGCTGGGGGTCGTCCAACTGCTCGGGGATGACGGTCTCCAACTGCCGCAGCGACTTGCGCACGAGGCTGCCCATGCGGCGGCGGTTGCCGTCCTGCAGCGCGACAGTCTCGGCGCCCGTGAGCACGCACAGGTTGCCCTTGCCGTCCGCGGCGGTGACGAGCCGCTGTTCCGCGAGCACGATGCGCCGCGCGGATCGCAAGCGGGGGTCGCCCATCGTCAGCGGGCGGCCCACCACCCGCGACAGCTCCTCGAGCGACAGCGACTCGCCTGGTTGGGCCTGCTCGAGCCGCATCACCAGTAGGCGCGTGTCGGGATGCCGTTCAAACGGTCGCTCGGTCATTGGGTCCTCCATGAGTCGCCCGGCGGCTTGCAATGAAACGTAACGTTGCGAGGCGCAGCGGCGCGTAGCGTAGTGCAGCCGTGCGGGGCGTTGCGGCCAGTTGGGCGGTTAGGGGTGAAGTGATCCAAAAGCGTTGCGTTGCGAAGCGTCGCGGCGCGTAGCGAGGCGTCGCGGTGCGAGGCGTCGCGGTGCGAGGCGTGGTTAGGGTGATTTGTTCCGGGAAAAACGTTGCGTTGAGTCGCGAAGCGGCGCGTAGCGAAGCGGCGCGGTGCGCGGCGCTGTTAGGGTGAGTTGATCCGGGAAAATACGTAGCGTTGCGTTGCGCGGCATAGCGCGGCGTAGCGTAGCGCTGCGTGGCGCAGCGAAGCGACGCGCGGCCGCTGCGTCGCTCACATCTCGCTCCACTTCAGGTCGGCGATCTTGAACCGCCCGAAATAGCCCTGCTTTTCCGGCCGGAACCGCCCGATGCCGACGAACCAGCCCGCCGACTCCAGGCAGCGCTCGAAGATCTCCTCCGGGATCTTGTCGTCGAGCACGATGAACTTCACTTCGGTCTTCCATTGCGGCATGATCGGATAGCACCGCCGCACGCGCGGTCCGGCGTCCTTGCCCTTCTTGCCGTTGCTGCTCATCCACAGCCACTCGCCTTTGACGGCGTCGGCGCGGATCCCCAGATTCGGCGGCTCGGCCACGAAGTAGCCGGCCTCGAAGTACTTCGTGTACAGCGTCTTCCCTTCGCCCGGCACCCTGATGGCCAGCCGCTTGGCGGCCTCGTCGGTGCTGTACTTGAGCGCCATCACGGGGACGATCACCTCCCCGTCGTCGTTGGTGTGGATCCGTTCGCGCCACGTCCGGGCCTCGAACGCGTCGTGGTTCTCCTTGGGTCCCTTCTCCGACGCGATGAACCGCGACTGCGAGTAGGGCGAAATGTTCTCGAGCGTGGCCAGCAGCTGCCGCATGCAAACCTCCTTGAGCGTTGAAGTCGTTTAAGGCTGGCGTTACTTGCCGGCGGGCCGGCCGGCGCGTGCCGTCCGGGTGTGAAACGGGCTGACGAATACGATCTCGTTGCGGACCTCGCGGCCGTAAAGCGCCCAGCAGGCCTCCTCGTAGGCGACGCCCAGCTCGCGCGCGATCGTCGCGATGGAATAGCCCGCGCGGTAGCGGCGGCGGATGGCGGCGGCCGTGCCAGGTGCGAGGCCGGTACTTAGCGGCATGGAACGCTCCCGCGTGTGGCGTGAAAAAAGTCCGGGCTGCGACAACGCCGGCCCGGGCGGCGGCGCGATACCCTGTCGCTGGGCGGGTGGCTCACGGTGCGCCGTAATGCACAGGGCAATCCGCTTGGTTCGCGAGCATATCGCCGAGCCAATCTTGGGCGGCGTGCTCGGCCCGCCTGAGTTCGTCGGCCAGCGGTTTTACGCACAGCGTTCGGGCGTGCGTGTCGAGCCGCACCACGCATTCCACGCACGCGTAGTAGTCGATCGACGACCAGCGGCGAATCTGCAGCTTGATCGTCTCGGGAATCGCTTCGGCGCCCGTGATCTCGCTGTCGATCGAGCGTCCCATGCTCTCGCGCCCGTGCTTGATCGACTTTTCCTCGTCGTCCACGGTGCGAAATCGGAGGTTGCGCAGCACGCCCAGCAGGCCCGGGCTCGCCTCGTTGAGCTCGTCGCGCAGGTTTTCGTACAGCCACCGCACGAACTCGGCGTGCTCCCGCGGTCGCCCGGCGTCCGCGAGGGCCGTCCACTTGTCGCTCGGATCGAGCTTCAGCTCGACGAAGTCCTCGCGGTGGCTCGCGTCGCTGTCGTCGAGCACAGCAATCACGCGGTCGCCTTGATGCCAGATCGTCGACCGGTCCGTCGTCTTGGCCAGCAGCGTGGGGATGTCGCAGGCAGAGTGGCGGCGCGGCGGCCGGTCGTGCTCGAAGGCGGCGTACTCTCCATTGGCGAAGAGCGTCGTCACATGCCGCTTGCCGCCGACCACTTCGTGCGGCCCCGCCGCGCGAACGGCGGTTTCCTGAATCAGTTGGATGGCCTTTTGCAATTCCATTGCGTGTTTCCTTGGTTGAAGCGAAGGGGAGAAACCGCCCGGCGGTCAGATTTCGTCGATCGTCATTTGCTCGACGTCGTCCTCCGACAGGTCGTTGAAGATCGCCCGGCCATTGGCCTTGATGCGACACTCGACGGTCCGACTGATGTGCTTGGGCACCGACGACGCGATTTCAAACTCGGCGTTGACGTCCGTCACCGCTCCGTCCTGCAGGCACACCGGGCGGAGAATCGCGGTCAGCACCACTTTCCGCGCGTTCCGATCGCCCGGCCGATCCTCGCAGTCCTCGATCGCCCGCCGCAGATGACGATTGAACGCGACGTCCACGCGTCCCCCGTCGATGTGGGCGAGCCCCTGGAGATTCAAATCTCGCAATCCCATTCCAGACTCCTTTGGCTAGACTTCGTGAAAGTGCCCCTCGCGTCCGATCACGCGAGCGACGGCTCCGCCGCCGGCAATTCAACGGCACCGTCTTCGATGATGAGGGAGCATTCCTGCCCCCTGCCGACTCGTTCGATCCAAACTTGTGCGTCGTGCTCCTCGGCGAGCCGGGCGACGTGCGCGAGGCTGTCTTCGTCCAGCAGCGAGCCGTCGCGAATCAGCAGCACACGGAGCGTCGGGTTTTGCGCGAGTCCGATGGCGGTGGAGATCCGGAGTTGTTCCGCGCTCGAGCACTGCATGAACGGCAGCCCGTTGAACGTCACGCCGTCCGCGTCGAATCCGAGGCCCTCGACGGGCCATTCTGCCGCCGCCATACGCTCAAGCTTCTCGCGGCGGATTTCTTCCAGCCGCTCCGTCAGCGCGTCGGAAGCTCGCACGCGATCCGCAAATACATGCTCCAGTTTGGCGCGGCGGCGATTCTCCAAAACCTTTTGGTTGGTCTTCTCCAGGGACTTCATGCGGTCCCACACTTCGCACTCGTCGCGCGTTACCACAGCAGAAAACGCCGCCACCGCCTCGTCCACGGCTTTTGCATCGAGTTCGATCTGCGATTCGCACGCCGCAAGATGCGCTTTGCGCTCTTCAACCTGTATCTCGAGCCGGATGATCTCGTCCCGAATGTCCTCGGCCTGTCGCTGCCGGCACTCGTGCTGATCGCGGGCGACAGCCAGTTGTTGGTCGAGGCCGCGGACCACGGCGTTGTGCTTGCGAATCTCCTCGAGCTCGCATTGCAGCTCGTCCAGCGACAGCAGAGCGTCAGGTACGCCGTCGTGCCGCGGCGCCGCTTTGAGTTCGGCCTCGAGTTGCTTCACCTCACGGTTGACGCTGGTCCGCTGGGCGTAAGCGTCCTCCTCCGCGGCGTCGAGGCCGGCAGTGTCCACGCCCACCAGGCGACGTAGCAGGTCGGCCTGCTCCGCCGGTCGCAACCGCGTGAACGCCAAGGGGTCGAACGCCACCGCTCCGCACAGCGAGTCGAGCAGCTTCTGGGGGCTCGTCACTTTGGACTCGACGTCGCCCGACTGTTGGCGAATCTCGAGCGTCGTGCGGCCGTCGCTCTTGATCCGTCGACGCACGACCAGCGGGTTGGCTCCGTCGAGCTTGACGACGATTTCCGCCTCGTCCGCTCCGGTGCGGACTGGCTTGCCGGGCAGCGAGCCCGCTCCCGTCAACGCGTACACGATGCTGTCGAGCACCGACGACTTGCCCGCGCCGTTGCGGCCGCCAATAACGACCACGGAGCCGTCGGGACGCACCTCGACGGCGGATAGTCGTTTGACGTTTTGGGCGCGTAGTTCCACGATCTTCATGGCGTGTTCCTTTGCTCGCAGGGGTTACCAGGGGATCTCGCTCTCCACTTGCTGCTCGGCCTCGCTCGCGGGCGCGGGATCCGCGTCCTCCTCCGCGCCCGCGGCGAGCCGATCGAGGTCGTCGGCCGGCGCGGTGTCACCGCTCCGCAGCCGGCCGGTGTCGACCCCGGCGTTTTCGTACTCCTCGGTCTGCATCACCCGCCGCGCCCGGTCCGAGACCGGCGCGAACTTCAGCAGGTCCAGCAGCACCGTCTTGCGGGCCATCGACTGCCACGACGTGTTCCACGCCGAGTCCTTCCGCGCGTGGCCCGCGCTGTACTTCGCCTTGTGCGAGTCGATCCGCGACGCGCTCCAGCACACGACGCGGCGGCAGCCGCTCGCCAGCCACATCACCGCGTAGACGTGCGTCACACGCTCGCTCTCGAAATGCGGGATGTGCGTCACCGTCTGCACCGTGCCGAGGGTCACCTGCAGCGTGTCGCCCTCGAAGACTGTCTCGACGGTGATGCCGGCGATCAGCGGCGACTCGTACGCGAGCTTCAGCTTGCCGAGGTAGCCCGCTTGGAACTGGGCCTCCCAGATCTGCGTCCAGTTGCCGTCGCGGTCCTTCACGCTCCGCTTGCGCGGCACCAAGTAGCCGTCGCCCTCGATCGAGTTGCACGGCAGCCCGAGCACCGCCGAGTCGGTCAGCGCGTAGATCAGCGAGCTGAGCGTGCATTCGGCCAGCGTCTTGTTGCGGCCGATCGCCTGAAAGAACAGGCTCACGTACTGCTCGGCGTCGACGCCCGCGGCCGCCGCCGAGAAGATCTTCGCGCGGTTGGCGTCGATCGCCTCGCGCAGCCGCTGGACGCGTTCGCCCCAGCTTTCCACTTTCGTCGCCATGGTCGGTTCCCCTTATCGCGAGAGAGTTGAAACACGCGCCCGTCCCGGGCTCACTGCTCCTGGTCCGCCACCCGCTCCACCCGGCGGAACTGCCGGCCGCGGGCCGTGTTGGTCCACGCGAACCCCGAATCGTCCGGCAGCCTGGCGTGGGTCGCGTCGCCGATCCGCGCCATCACGCGGGCCTTGATCTCGTCCTTGCGCCGTTGGGCGTCCTTCTCGGCTTGGGCCGCCGCGTCCCACGCCGCGCCGCACGCGGCCAGCTCCGTCGGCAGGTCGACCACTTCCCGCGCGCTGGCCTCCGGGTGCAGCTCGAACAGCTTGGCGAGGCTCGCCTTGTGGCCGTCCGGCTCCGGAGGATCGCGGCGCACCACGCGGTCCCAGAACGCGTCGACGCGGTCGCACAGCCGCTTGATGAACCGGTCGTGCCGCTCCATGCGGTACCAGCGGGCGTCGTAGCCGTTCAGCAGCACGGCGAAGAATCCGGCCGTCGCCCCGGTTACGTACAACTGCATTTGGAGCTGGCACTGGAACCCGATCGGAATCCGCGCGCCCCACTCGCGTGCCGCCGAAAACCAGCTTGCCTTGAGCTCAAGTGGGTACGGCCCCCGGTCGTGCAGCGGGCCGGTGACCATGCGGTCGACCGTCGCGAACATGTGCGGCCGCTCGACGCTGCGGAAAATCGTGTAGTCGCCCGGGTCGTGGATCGCGAACATGCCGTGGTCGGTCCGCTCGCGGAACCACTCGGACAACGCCGGCTCGTGGCGGTGGCCCCATTCGGCCATCGCCCCCAGGTTGGCGTCGCCCTCCTCGTCCTCGACGCGGCCCTCGATCTTCCGCCAGTACAGGCCGAACTCGCCTTGGAACTTCGACAGCCGCACGACGGCGGCCGCCTCGGAGGCTCCCACGCCCGTCAGGCGGGCGCGCTTCCAGGCCCGTTCGTCCTCGTAGCGTTCGATCGTGTAGGGCTTGGCTGCGGTCGTGCTCATGCGTTGACTCCCGCGAAGGGGCGCGGCCGCGCAGGCCGCCGCCCGGGTGAATGATTGGGCAAAACGCCCCGGGACGCGGCGCGCGGCCGCGCCCGGGGGGCCGCAGTCCGTTACTCTTCCAGCGCTTCGAGCAGGTCGAAGAGCACCCGCTCGTCGCGCTGGGCGTCCATGCGGTCGGTCCAAGGCGCGCTCGAACGCATGCACTGGTGGCACGCGGTGACCTTGGCCTCGAGCACCTGGTAGAGCATCCCGAGCAGCGCGTCGGCGGCGAAGCGATTGGGCGCGTGCTGCTTCACGGCGCCGAGGATCAGCTCGCCCACGAACTTGCCCGTGGTCGGGACCGGGGGGATTTTCTGCGTGGCGGACATGGCGAGGACTCCTGGACGGGGGGACGCTGTGCGGGGCGCCCACGACATGGGACGCCCCGCGCGAGGGGGTGGAAGAAGCTCAGCCAGCCGACGGCAGCGTGCGCTGGCACAGCTCGAGCACTTGCTTGTGCGTGAGCAGGTGCTCGACGATCGCGTGGAACGTCCCGTACGCCGCCTTCTCGCAGGCGTCGCCGCAGTACCCGTCCTCTTCCGCCTCGGCCACCGCCTGGTTCAGCCGCTCGGCGGCGTCCGCCAACCGGTCCAGCGCGGCGTCGAAGTCCACCTCGGCTTCGTCCACCGCGTCCCACGTCCGGCACTTGTCCTCGTAGCCGGACGACCACCACAAATCGCGCGCAGAGAAATGCATGGAAAGCTCCCTTCGAATAGGGGCACTTCCACTGGCCAGAGAGGGCCAAAAAGAAATGCCGATGTTTAGTACACCGGCATTGTATAGAGATCACTAAACGCCATCAAGTGGCATTCAGGAGATTTTTTCAAGCTTTGTTTCGCGAACCAACCGCGACGCTTTCACGCCCAGCACCTCTGCCCAGGCCTCAACGACTCGTAGGCCGGGTTCGTGATGGCCGTTCAGAATCTGCGTGACGTACCCCGGAGTTACTCCGAGGCGACGCGCAAATTCCGCGCGGCTCCAACCCTTCGATTGCAGCAAAGCATTTACGTTGGCGACAAAGTCGTCGACAATCATTTCCATGCCCTTGTTATAGGCATCGCTAAATAGTAGTGTCAATAGGTGGCAGAGGTGTACTGGCCATCGGCGGCCATGCGGACCTCGCGGTACCCGCCCTCTGCCATAAGCACTTGCGCCGCCCATTCAGGCGGCAATTACAATAGGCAGCGGCGGAAGCCGCCCCGCAGGGGCAGCCGAGGAGCAGGCCCCCGCCGACTGCCGTATGTCAGTTCAGCGGGTGGCGCGACGCCCTCTCGACCACCGCCTCCGCCAGTTCCGTCCGCAGCTCGTCGAGTTTGGCCCGGGCGTAACCGCGAACCCCCGCTTCCCCACCAGTCAGGAGTCCAGCCATGCACGAAGCACAAACCCCCGCCGCCCAGGCCGCCGAGTTCACCCCCAGCCGGCTCGTCCTGAGCGGCGCCAAGGCCACCATCACCATCGACGCCGACGAGGGCGTCATTCGGTTCCAGCCCGCCGACCAGCGCCACTTCTACAGCCTCGCGATCGGCGCCGACGCCGACGGCGGCGGACTGGCCTGCTACGTCGACCCCAACCACGGCATTCCCGGCTGCGACTTCGCCCTCACCTGCCGTCATGACGGCACCACGATCCAGTTCCGCCGCTCTGACGGCACGCTCGGACACCTCAAGATCACGGAGCTTGCAGCGCTGCTAAGATCCTTTGCCGCATGACCTGGCCCACTTGGGGGCCAACCCAGCCGGGTTGCCAACCTGAGTTCCTCCTGAGAAAGCTAAGATCCAACATGCACCTACCCTCGACCGGCCTGTCACCTGCCGCTGCCGCGGGGCCTGCGAACGCCCCCCCGGCAGCCGCCTCGCAGGCGAATGGGGATGACAGGAATCGAACCTGCACTCCCTGCGCGACTGCCTCCCCGGGCGAGACTTCGGGGCTGGAAGCCCCCACGACCCCCGTGCGCAACCCCGCGTACGAGCAGCCTGCCCACCTCGACGACCGCGGCATCGACGTCTGGCTCGCGGAGCAGGCCCGCATGGCGGCCGATCCGGCGCCCTACTTGGAGCGGCTCGCTCGCCGCGGCGCGATTCGCGCTACGGCGCCGCCGGATGACGACCCCTGCGACTGGCCGGAACAACCCGAATAGTCGTTGTGACGCCACGAAAAACCTTGTGGCCTGCCGCACCACCACGCGGCTTGCCGCATCGACCCCCTCCACGCCCGATTACCCTAGACGCAGGAACCTGCCGGAACTCGGCCGGGAGCGGCCACGGAACTGACCAGGGACGGCACTCAACGGAGTGTCGCTCGTGTTCGCTCAACCCTCTCTTATGGCCTTGATGGCCGACTATTTCGCATGTCGCGACTGTTGCACCGGATACCGACGCGGCTTCGAACAGGTGGTGCGATCGCTCGTCGCGTTCGCCCAGCGAGACGACGTTACCGCGTTGGACGTCGCAACCGTCAATGCTTGGCTAGCGACCGTCCACCGCTCGGCTGCCACGCGCCGCAACTACCGCAATACCATCCTGGCACTGTGGGGGTGGCTGGCACGCGAGGGCATGGCGTCACCCGCGGCGCCGGAAAAGATCCGTCGGCCGCAGGTTCGGGTCGGCGTGCCCCAGTGCTGGACGGTCGAAGAAGTGCGGCAGCTGTTGAGCGTCGCCAGGCGTCTGGCTGGCGCGCTGCCCAACGGCGTCGCTCAAGCCGCGTATTGGTGGGCTGCCATCCGCCTGGCCTGGGAGACCGGCCTGCGTCGCAGCGACGTCTGGCGCGTCTCCATGGACGACGTGGTGCGGGACCTGCTGGTCGTCGTGTCGGCCAAGAGCGGCCAGCGAACGGTGCATCAATTGACGGCGGAAACGGTGCAGTCGCTGCAAGTTATTGCTCGCCCATGGCCTTTGCTGTGGCCTTATCGGCCGAATCGCTTCGGCCTGCACTTCGAACGCATCGTGCAAGCAGCCGGTATTCGGCGGGGCACGTTCAAGTGGTTGCGGAGATCGAGCGGAAGCTACGTCGCCGCGAACCATGGAGAAGCCGCCGGCGCCCAACACCTCGGCCATACGTCGTTGGCCACTTTCCGTCGCTATTACGACGCTCGCTTGGTCGGCCATTCACGGCCCATGCCCCCCGAACTGTGAGGTAACTCGATTGAACGCTCTCCCTGACATCCGCGAACGGATGGACCCGCACGAACTGATGGAGTTGATGATCGCCGGTAGCGCCAACCTCCAATGTGCGCCAGCTGATTTTAGCATGGCGATCGCGTGCCTCCTGCAAGAAGTGCGACGGCTCCGCGCGCGCAATGCCGACCTTGAGTTCACGCGACGAGTTTACGACGGCGACGCAGCAATTGTGGGTGGCGCGGACGAACGTGGGGAACCGCGTCGAATCGTGCCGTCGATGGGCGTCGCAGAGGCGCTGCATGTCGTCCTGGATGCCCTTGGATTATTAGGGAGGGCGAGTGATGGAGTGAAACCAACCCATCTGCGGTGAGAGCCAGTGGTTCCGAGGCGACATTTGCCTCTGCGATGCCTGGACCATCCACTGTAACTGCGGCAAGTCCGTCTCAAGCAAAGACCTGGCTGAGTTGCGCAAGCAGGTCGCCGAACTCCGCGAGGCAAACGAACGCCTCAGCCTCGCCCTGCTCGACGCACTGCCATGGATCGGACGACCCGCCGAAGGCCCTTCTTGGGCTGCGGCGGAGATGCGAGGCAATTATCGCCGCAGGTGTGCCAACGCACTACACGCCGCTCTGGACGCACTGGATGGGAGCGAGCTAGCCCAGGCGGTCGAGGACGACCAGTAACCTGTGAACCATTAAGCGGCACTTAACAGTTGGAGGGGTGCGATGACTGATCCGCGTTTGCGTTGGTATCACATTCCCATGCTCATCGCCAAGGCTGTGTACTACCTGTTGAAGTCCATTATCACAGGAAAAAACACCTAGCGCAGCCAGCGAAGGAGAATCTATGGAATTGCAAAATGCGGGCGGGCTCGGTTGGGTTGCTGAAAAAATGCGGTTACAAGGCGCCGAACTCACCGCCCTCCGCGCCGAGGTCGAGCGGCTGCGGGAGGAGCGGCGGTGGCGTACATTTCCGGCCAACCTGCCCGACGCTAATGGACGGTATGTTTGCATGTGGGCAGATGGCGATATGTACATACAGCGGTGGCATGGTTCAAAGTGGCTAGGTGCATTTGACCACGATATCACCCATTGGCAGCCCCTGCCCGCCCCGCCGGCATCCGCCAAACGCGGCTTCTTCCGGTGGCTGAAGCGGTGAGCGACCAGGCCGGGGACTCCTTCCGCAAGCACTACGACGCCCGGATCGTCGAGGGACGGAAGAGGCCCGGGCCGCCGGAACTGTGAGCGGGGGGGCGGAATTAAGAATTCCCTGCCGCAGGAGGGGCGCATTGCCTGATTGGCAGTCTAGACTTGCTTAGCGGCCGCAAATGTTAATGTCGCAAACTGTTTGCAGCGAAGTGTTTGTGGAGCTTTGTCGGACTCCGCAAGGCGTTCCTGAAGCGCCGGAACTGCAGACGTTGCTCCAAGTTTACCGAATGATAAAATAGGAATGCGCGAGGGTGGTGGTTCAGGAGACGGCTCGTTCTCTTCAATCGCACTTGCAGCTTGGCAAGTGCAACGACTCCTGCACTAACGCTGGCTGACGGTGCAAGAGTTCCGCATTCTCGCGCGGGATGAGTTTTTTCTACTCGTCGCTCTGGTGGTCGGGCAATGGAACGCGGTGTTTCCCTTCCGAAATGCAAGGCGATATTGCTCTGTGAACGCACGATCATGGAGGCGGGTACTGGCAAAATCACCTTGGTGAACACGTTCTCGCGTTTCGTGGTCGACAAAATACCGGGCAACACTGTGGCGGTAGAGGCCTTTTGCCAATTCACCGACGCCGAAGGCCTTTACGACTTGGTAATCGAGATTCGCGACCTAAATCGTCGCAACGCTGTTCTGGCTCGCGCGGTTGGAATGGCAGTTGATGTTCCGGGGCGGTTAGTCCATGCGAACGTTATCGTCCCAATTCCACGCCTCAGAATTCAGCACGAAGGCTCTTATGACTTCGTGCTGCTAGCGAATGGAGAAGAAATAGACAGGACTTCCTTTTATGTTCAAGAGCGGCAGTCCGAGGATCAGCAAGATGAAGACTAAGGCAACCACCAAGATTGATTTTGGCGTGAAGATCATGCAAGATTCGAAGAACGTTCTTCGAATGACGAATGCAGATGCCATTGCGTTCAAAGCAATTGACTGCACATTTCTGCAAATGGAGGAAACCTCCGAAGACCTAGGCGGGTTCGCAGACGCGGAGGAGCGTGCAGCCTGGGATGCTGCGAGCGACGAGGTTTGGGATGATGATGTAGACGAGGCTTGAGGCTCGGCTATGAAGAAGGGAGATGTTTATCGCGTCTACTTGCCACGCCCTCAGGGCGCATCGGGGCACGAGCAATTTGGCGAGCGACCTGCAATAATCGTGCAAAGCGAAGGCTTCACGGACTCTCTGTCCACCGTGGTGGTCGTTCCGTTGACATCCAAGTCGGCCCGTGCGTGTCTGCGCGGAGCGGTGCCTATCGCGAAGACCACTGGAAACGGCCTCACTGTTGATTCAATTGCACTGACTAATCAAGTTCGTGCGATCGACAAAACTCGTTGCTCCGCGGTACTGGGCGCACTTTCTGAGGCCGACCTTCGACTGATTGACAACGAACTAAGATCGCTATTTTCGATCTAGCGGCCCGACCTTTTCGCACTGCACAGGCTGCCCTACAAGAGTTGCCAGGTTACGCAAATTGTGTCACGTGGTTAAGTCTGCAGTGGCTAGGTGTAAACGACCAACGCAACCGTCCGAAGATTCCGGATAGTTGCATTTCTAAGTCGCCTCCCTAGAAAACTCACGTCCACCACACAGGTGTTAGATCGACGCCTCCGGCTGCCGCGATCGCTAGGCACCCAGCGGCCTGCCCTCGGGCCGGCCCGGGGGCCAGGGCCGCCATGGCCGGTGCCGGCAATGGACCGGCAGCCCGGCAGTTTCGCCGCCTTCCGCAAGCACTACGACGGCAGGATCGTCGAGGGACGCAAGAGCCAGGGCCGCCGGAGCTGCGAGGGAGGGAGGGTCGTTTGGTGGCCATGTCGATGTCGCTGTGCTCAACGGCAACCGCCATTGCTGTGACGTATGCGCTTACGTAATCTTCAAGTTCTCTCTTCTAATCCAGAGCTTCGTGGCGCATTTGCATGTTTTACGGCAGACGCAAAATGCTCTATGGTTGCTAAGTGGTGCTTGGCGCGATCGAGGTGTATTTGCGAGTTGGCTCGTCATCAGGAATTTCCTGAAGCGACCTGCATCTCTGGAAGGAGTGTCATGTGGCGACTGTGTCGGATGTGCTAAAGCAGAGTGATTTTGGCGAGCGTGTCGCCGAGGAGGAGAGTAGTGAGCTGGAAGGTTATTTTGTTGAGACGGAACAGTGGCAGGCTGTCCTCCGAGGTCAGGCAGACATTATTTATGGGGCGAAAGGTGCAGGGAAAAGCGCCGTATATTCGCTGCTAAATCGTCGCGCTAAGGAATTGTCTTGTCGAGGGATAAGGACGGTTTCTGCCGAAAAGCCTAGCGGGGCGCCTGTCTTTAAGGGGTTGCAGCAAGATCCGCCAACATCCGAGGACGAGTTTGTTGGCTTGTGGAAATTGTATTTCCTTAGTCTTATTGCCTCCGCCCTATCACCCGGTCGTAAGAATTCCAAAGCCAATAGGCTGCGTAAGTCGCTTACTGCGGCGGGCGTGTACGCAAAACAAGTCAATCTCAGCGAAAGGCTGCAGATGGCTTTTGACTATGTGAAGCGTGTGTTTCGCGAAGGTACTGTTGCTGTCGAGGCGGGGATGAGCATCGACTCGGTCAGTGCCGTCCCTGCAGGCGTAAGTGCGAAAATTGTGTTTTCGCCGGGCTCCGCGAGACCACGTGATGGCGTTTATCACGTCGATGATTTGCTGCACTTGGCCAATGACGCCCTAGAGCACGAGGGGGTTAGGCTCTGGATTCTGCTGGACCGACTAGATGTCGCGTTCGCCGAATCTCATGAACTAGAAGAGAATGCTTTGCGGGCGCTATTTCGCGTATACCTGGATATCTTGGCGCTTGAGAGGATTGTGCCCAAGATTTTTCTGCGGACAGACATTTGGTCACGTATCGCGAGACGTGGATTCCGCGAGGCCAGCCACATCACTCGCACCATCACTATTGAGTGGACGCCAGAGGCTCTCTTAAACCTCATTGTGAAGAGGGCGCTCAAAAACGCTCCTGTTGTGGGGTATCTTGGCGTTGACGTGGGTGGCGTGCTTGAAAGTTTCGAGCGGCAGCGCGAGGTCTTCTATAGGATTTTCCCGCAGCAAGTCGACATAGGTGAGCGCAAGCCCAATACGCTAGATTGGATGTTGACGCGAGTGGCAGATGGGTCGAAGAGGACGGCGCCGCGAGAGATTATCCACCTACTGAACAGCGCTCGCGAGGAGCGCCTTCGTGAGCATGAGCTTGGTGCGTCTGCCACGAATTTGCTCTTTTCCCGATCAGCTCTCAAGGCCTCCTTGCCTGCAGTCTCTCGCACAAGGCTGCATCAGACGCTCCTAGCGGAGTATCCCAATCTGCGAGTCCATATTGAGGGCCTGCGTGGACAGAAGACGGAGCAAACTCCGGACACGCTTGCAGGTGTGTGGAGTGTGTCGCGAGAGGAGGCGATACAAACGGCAGCAATGCTAGTTGAAGCAGGCTTTTTTGAGGAACGTGGAACCGTCGCGGAGCCGGTGTATTGGGTTCCGTTCTTGTATCGGGACGCCGCCGGTATGGTGCAGGGTGCCGCTCCCAAGATGATGTGATTGTTTTTGCTCACAGTATGCACTTGCTCGGGTGGTGGAAAAAGCGGGTTTGGGATTCTCTGAAACTCTGCTGAGAGTTGTGGTGCTACTGCGCCCAGTGGGCCATGGCGACGGGGTTCGAGTGCGTCGGATGTTATACATTGGCGGGGCACGTATGATAAGAAAGCATTGCTGCAGACTTTCAGGCATTTCGGGCGCTCCTCCTCTCGGGTAGTACTCAATTAGCTCGAGTTCCTGAAGCTTGCGCAAACGTGGCACAGATGGTAGATCGACGCCTCCGGCTGCCGCAGCCGCCAGGCGTCCAGCAGTTCGCCCTCGGGCCGGTACTTTGGCAGGCACCGCCCGTGCCGCCGGCACACGTGGGCCGGCGTCTCGGCGGTCTTCCGCGCCCCGCACTGGCAAGCCACTTTCACGACGCCCACCGCCTCGCCGAGGTGGGCGCACCGCACGCGGCACGGGGCGAACGTCCGTCGCGGATCGGTCAGCACCTGGCGGCCGCACCGCAGGCAGCGGCCGCTGGCGTCGAAGTCGCACGTCAGCCTAGGGGCACTCAACGAGGAACACTCCGTCGGTGTCGGCGCAGTCCCCACAGAGAAACCCGTCGTTCTCCTCGACGCCCTGCACCCAGAATTGGTAGCCGTTGACCAGCTTCTCGATCGTCACCGTGGCGTTGGTCCAGCGGCACAGGTCGGTGGGGTTCGGCCGGCCGCCGTACTCGAATTGGCCGTGCTGGCCCATCGCCCCCGGGACCCAGACGCCTTCGGGATCGGTGCACTGGGCGTCGGCGTAGTCCGCGTAGGCGGCCACGCCGTGGCCGAGCGCGTCGACGTCCTGGATCTGCCAGAAGAACCGGCAGGTGCCGTCGAAATTCTGCGTCCATTGCCACGCGATCTGAATGTCGTGCGCGGCCCCGCCGCACGCGATGCCGGGCTGGAACGTGGCGACGGCCGAGGTGCACAGTAGCAACCCGTGGCAGCACGCCGTGCCGCAGCAGCAGCCAAAATCGGTCCCGACCAGCGGCTTGCCGTCCTTCAGCCAGAGCTTGCCTTCGTTGATTAAGGGACCCATCAGCCCGCGCGGGGCACGACCCGCACCTCCAGGTTACAGCCCGCGACCACGCCGACGACTTTGGCCCGCAGCCAGCACGGCGGCAGGTACAGCGACAGCTGCGTGCGCTGCGTGGCCGCGACCGGCGCGGTCCCGTGCAGCAGCGGCCGGACGCCGTTCACCGCGTTCGCGTCGCTGATCTCGATGCTGCAAGTCGCGGTGCCGAACTCGTAGCGTTCCTGCGTGCCGTTCTTCCAGCCGAACCAGAGGGTGCCGTAACCGCCCGCCCACTGCACCAGCGGTCCGGTCGCGTCTCCCGTGAAATGTCCCAGGCTAATTTCGCTGGCCATCGTGCGGCCTCTCCTTGAACGTAATGACGACGCGCAGCGTTCCGGCCCGCATCCGCGCCAGCTGCTCCGGCGTCAGCCTAAGGACACGGCTGACCCTGCAGGATTCCCGGTTCTTTCTGGTCGGCAACGTCGTCCTCCTTGTCGATGAACGCGGCCAGCGACTTCGTGTAGACGATCTCGACCTTGATCGCGTCGTTCTGCGTCGGGTCGCCGGCCGGCAGCCCCGTCGCCGCGAGCACCATCGTCACGTTGACCGCGTCGATCGACACGATGAACTCGCTGTCGGTGAGCCGCTCCTCGGCGACCACGCCCGGATCGCCTTGGTCCCCTTTGTCCCCTTCCGGACCGGGGGGACCCGCGGGACCTGCCGGCCCTTGGGGACCGGCCGCTCCCGGCGGTCCGGGCGGCCCGGGATCTCCCGGCGCGCCCTGCGGCCCGGCCGCCCCGGGCGCTCCGTCGGCGCCGGCCGGCCCCGCGGGACCCGCCGGACCGGGCGGCCCTTCCGGCCCCGCCGGACCCTGCGGACCGGCCGGTCCGGGCTCGCCCTGCAGCGCGCTGGCCAGCCACCATTCGAGCGCCCCGCCCGCCAGATCGCCGTTGCCGTCGACCGTGGCCCCGCGGATGCCGAACAGATACCCGGGCGGTTCGCCCGAGGTCACCGTCTCGATGCTCCGCAGCCACCGCTCCACCTCGCGGACGCGGCCCGCGTGGACGATCTCGAGGATCTCTTTGCGGACGCCCTGCCCCGCCCCGCCGTCGACGTCGCCGTAGAGCACTAGGTCGCCCCCTTCGACCGGGAAGCCCAGCGCGTTGTAGACCGTGTCGCCGCCCACCGGGCCGCTGGCGCCCGCGGCGATCGTCCCGCCGGCCTGGCCGAACTTGAGCGTCGCGGCGCCGGCGGATCCGGCCGTCGCCTCGAGGATCCGCCACACGCGCCGCTGGTGGCCGCCGTACGGGACCGCCGGCGCGGCGCTGAGCACCGCGACCACCACGTCGCCCTGGTCGAACTCCTGGGCGTCGGCGTTGTGCACGAGCACCTTGGACTGCGACCAGACGCCCTGGATCTCCCGCTGCACCGTCGCCTCGAAATACGCCGTCCCGGTCCCCACCGCCGCGTCGCACGTCGCCCGCACGATCAGCGCGGCGTTGGGCACGGGGTAGACCCGGCACGGGTGCGGGTCCGAAGCGCCGGCCGGGTGGTCGACGTCGAACAGCGCGAAGCCATAGCCCTCGTCCGACAGGAACCAGCTCCCGCTCACCGGGCCGACGACGTCGCCGTTGGACGGATCGATCGTGCGGGCCACCGCGATCGCCGGGGCGCCCGCGTCGACCGTCGCCATGCCGAGCCCGCCGGCCGGCACTTCTTGGGGGCCGTTCAGCGCGACGGTCCGCTCGGGGTCGCCCCCGGGCTGGTACGCTCGGAAGACCAGCCGCCCGCCCGACCGCTCGACGCCCCGCAGCTCGACGACGGCCAGCGCCGGAATCGTCTCGCCGCTCTTGTTGACGAACGGCCGATCGTACCGCACAGCCGACTCGCGCTCCGTTCCGAGCATGCTCTGCATGTCACGCCTCCGCCGCGGGCCGCTCGCCCGCGAGCAGGCGGTCGAGGGCTTCCTGCCGCTTGAATTCTTTGTACGTCGGCACGTACTGGTTGATCCGCGTGAACCGCGACGCGCGGGTCGTCGTCCCCTGCGGCCCGATCGACCACTGCACCTGCTCGATCGCCCCGTCGGGCACGACGAGCGCGAGCCCCGCGTACTGCGCGCTTGCGGTCGTCCGCTCGGCCAGCGACTGCTCGAGGGCGTCGAGGTAATAGTCCGCCTCGGCGTCGACTTCGGCCTTGTTGTCCTGGACGCCTTCGTACTGGTCGTACGCGTACTGCGCCGTGTAGCGGAGCGTCAGGTCGGGGCGCCGCTCGACGAGCACCAGCCGCGGATCGGCCCCCTCGACGCGGTCGCGGTGCCGCTGGTAGTGCGTTTTGACGTGCAGGCTCGCCCATTCGGCCTCGCACGTGCAGGTCAGCGCGATGAACTCCGGAAAGTGTGCCCGCCCTTGCTCGTCGAGCTCGTAGACCGGCCGCGCGAACCGCACCAGGCCCCGCTCGCCGTCGAGCGACCAGCTTCCCGGATACCGCAGCTCGTCGACGTTCGCGTGCGCGTGCTGGTCGTCGTAGTAGCGGAGCGACACGAACGCCGGCCGGTAGCGGGCGCCCTCCGCGTCGGGGTCGCCGACGGTTTGGTTGAGCTCGTTGTAGAGCGGCAGCAGCTGCTGGATCGACGTCAGCTCGTCCGCCCCCGCGGCCAGCGCGTCGGCGAAGCCGGGCGGGTTGAGCTGGGCCGAGCCGCCCCCGCCGAGGATCGACTTCACGCGGTACAGTCGAAACACGCTCCGCAGCGCGGCGTCGCGGTTCTCGTACGTGCGGCCCTCGCGGGTCACGCTGCCGGTCACGCCGCTGAGGGTTTTGGGGTTCTCGAGCGACCAGTCGGCCGGCTTGTAGCTCGCCTCCTCGACCGGCACGACCGTCCCCTCGTCATCGTTCTCTTCGGCCACCGGCTCGAGCAAAAACCGGCACTGGTACCGCGCCGGGCCGCAGGCGATCGCCAGGCGGTCGGGGACTTGGGCGGCCGAGACGCCCCCGCTGGCCGCCTCGAGGTCGTCCCGCTCGGGCAGCTCCTCGCCGTCCCCCAGCGCCACGATCCGCACGCTCTGGTCCGGCGCCAGGGTCACGTCGCAGCCGAGCGCCGCGCACAGCCGGCTCAGCGCGTCGGCGGCCGAGGCGGCGATCCAGTGCACGTGCGGCCGGGCCGCGTTGGGCAGCGCCGACACGTCGTAGCTGGTTTCGCCCAAGGCCTCGAGCAGCAGCTCGGCCAGCTCGCGGGGCGTTTTTTCGTGGCGGAGCTGCTCGCCCTCGCGGCGGACGTTGTAGCGGCCGGTGATCTGCGCGTAGCGCCACTTCCAGCGGCGGTCCTCGATCGTCACCGCCAGCGTCCGGCCGCCGCCGCTGGCCTCGACGAACGCGTCGACGACCGCGCACTCTTCCAGCCGGATCGACGTCGCGCCGTAGACCAGCAGCAGCCGGCCCGTCGCCGGCGGCGTCTGGTTCAGGTTGGGCGACTTCAGCACGCCCCGCGAGGGGCGCACGCCCCGCGCCAGCGAGAACTGGCACGCCTCGATGTCCGTCAGTCCGTCGAACGCGACCAGGCCCTGCGTCACAGCAACCTCGTCGCGCTGAGGAACTGGTAGTTCCAGGTGACCGAATAGCGGGTCGCGCCCCCCTTGCTCGTCACGCTCCGCGACGTGCCGCTCTCGTCCTGCAGCAGGTACTCCACCGGCAGCGCCGGGGGCGGGACCGCCGGAAAATCGCCGCGGCCGGTCGCGCTGCCCGAGTGGCGGTAGCGGAACGGCGTGTGCTGGTAGACGGTTTGGACCACCGGCAGCCCCGTCAGCACCGGCCGGGCGATTCTGCGCTCGCCGCCGAAGCCGAGCTGCTCGAGGCGGTCGCTGAACTCCAGCTCGACCACGTAGCCGGCCGGCATCAGCGACACCTCGACGACGATCTCGTAGCTCCGCTTGAAGACGTACTCGGCGGGGCCGTCGACCCAGTCAAACCGCGCGACCCGAATGCCGAACTCCGACTGGGCCGCGTAGAACACGTGCGCCGAGTCGCCGCCGTCGGCGTGGACCAAGCCGCTCTTGGCCACCGGCGTGTAGAGGTAGGCCTGCTCGAGCGCCTCGCACGCCGTCTTGAGCTCCGCCTGGCTCGCGCCGACCACCGCCCCGCGCAGTACGGCGGTCCGCGTGACCGTGTCGACCGCGCCGTTGCGGGCGAACTTCGTCTGCGAGCCCCACCGCACGACGTGCACGTCGTGCTCGAAAGCGCCGTGGCGGTATTTCATCCGGCGCCTCCCCGCATGATCTGCGCGGGCTCGAGCGTTTCGTCGATGTACTGCTGGATCGCCTCCATCCGCGCGATCGCCGCCTTGGTCTGTTCGGCCATCTGCACGGCGAACTGGCTCAGCCGGCCCATCAGCTCCTCGCGCTCCTTGAGCGTCTCGTCGAGCTTCTCCTGCAGCTCGGCGAGCTCCGAGCTGTCCTTGCCGCCGAACAGCGCCCGCTGCTCGGGCGTGAGCTGGTCGATCCGCTGCTGGCCGACCTGGTCGAGGTACTCGCTCGCTTGGCCGCCCGCGCCAAAGATCCGCTCGATGTCGCGGGCCGCCTGCTCCTTGCCGGCCCCCTGGGCGTTTTGGAACCGCTCGAGGGCCGCTTTCCCCTCGGCGAACGACGAATCGTCGAGCCGGCCGGCGCGGGCCGAGATCGCCCGGGCGCGTTCTTGCTCCGCCTCGAGCTGCCGCTGCGACAGCGCGTTGGACTCGAGCTGCTTCTGCACCTCGCGCTCGCGCTCCTGCGTCAGCGCCCGCAGCACGTCGAGCCGCTCTTGCTCGGCCTGCTTGGCGGCGTTGGCGAGCGTCGCGGCCTGGTCCTCGCTCCCCTTGGCGAACGCCGTCTGGGCCGAGTCGAACAGGCTGGCCGACGCGCCTTCAAGCGCCGACTGCCGCGTCTCGGCCGCCCGCGTCAGCTCGGCCTCGTCGATCTGTCCCGCGCCAAACCGCGCCCGGGCCAGGTCGAACTCCGCCCCGCCGGCCAGCAGGCCTCGCTGCAGGCCGCTGGTCGACCGCGCCCGCGTGGCTTCGTCGATCCGTCGGCGCTGGGCGCGCTGGGCGTCGAGCTGCCGGCCGCGCTCGAGGGCTTCCTCGTTCTGGTTGTTGTAGTAGTCCAGGACCGCCTGGCCCGCGAGCGTCACGCCGAGGCCAATCACGCCGCCGACCGCCAAGCCGCGCATGGCGCTTTGGCCGGCGCCCGCCAAGCCGCTGCGTGGTCCGCCCGCCGCCGCGACCTGGCCCAACTGCCGGTAGAGCGTGATCACGCTGCCGAGCGTGTTGGACAGGCCCACCAGCGCCTGGACCGAACTGGCCGCGATGCCGACCGAGCCGAGAATCGTGCCGGTGACCCGCTTGAACGCGCTGTCGGTCTCGTTGAGCGACTCGCTGAGCACGAGCCACGAGATGCCCATCCGCGAGACGCCGGCGCCGAGCTGCTCGGCGCCGACCAAAAGATCCGAAAGCGAGTTTTGGATCTGCGACTGCAGGCTCTCGGTGGTCTGCGAGGCGGCGGTGGCGAGTTTGTCGAACGACCTTTGCGCGTCGGTCGAGAATTTTTCGACCTTTTGGGCCGCTTGCTCGAGCTTTGGGGCGTCGCCCACGGCGCCCAGCGCCTTCTTGGCCGCCGCTTCGAGCTCGCCCATCCGCTCGACGGCCGTGTCGGTCAGTTTTTGGATCGCCGACTCAGCCGCCTTCGTGTCCGGCGGCGGGACCTTGGCGTCCGGCACCTCCAGCAGCAGGCGAATCGTGACGTCGCGGTCGGCCATGACGCTGTTTCTCGATCTCGTCGATGTACTGGAGCGACAGGTCGCACAACTGGTCGATCACCCGCCGCGCCAGGCAACTGACTTTGACGTTCCAGACTTCCGGGTGTCCGCTCCGCCACAGGCGGCGCACTTCTTCGATCGCCTGCCGTTGTTCGTTCAAGGGGTCCATCGCACGCCCGCCGCCGTTTTGAGCCACATCTGGGTCATGTCTGCGCGGAGCCGTTCGCTCGACTCCTCGACGAACCTGATTATAGCAGCGTTGCGGCGGACGATCGCGTCGTCGGGCAGCGTTCCCACCGCCCAGCCCTCCTTCACGAACTGGTAGGCCATTTGGTTTAGGGGCCACAGCGTCCGCGGCGCCTCCGGCGTCCCCTTGGGGCACGGGCTGGCCCGCTTCCCCGCGGCATGCATCCGGCACGGCGCCCACGCTTCGCTGGGCCGCGGCAGCGGCTCCCCGGTCGCCAGGTCGGCGAGCGGCTCCCCCGTCCGTTCGTCGTAGTCGTACTTCAGGCAGTGCGCGCAGTCGCGGTAGGCGACGTGCGGGGCGTCCAGCATCAGCCGGACGCCCGAGGCGAGTTTTTTGCCGCTTCGACCAGGTCGACGTGCTCCAGCCGCTGGCCGCCCGGCAGCGGGTCGCTCTGGTCGCCCAGGCTCACGATCTGGAACAACCGGTCCCACCGCCGCGCGGGAAAATGCCGCTCGATCGCCTCCGGCCCCACCGGCACCGGCCGCCCCTCGTGGTCGCGGAGGTTCCACTCGACCACGTGCTCGGCCGTCATGCGGATGTTGAGCTTTTCGGCCTCCACCTCTTTTTGGTCGTCGGGGATCGCCGCGTCGGCCAGCACCAACTGCAGTTTGCCGCGGTACTTGCTCTTGGCCAGCGGCAGCACCGGCCGGTACAGGAAGCTCAGCGGGTCGTAGACCCCCGGCTTGCCCGCGATGTAGCCCCGCAACGTGTATCCGTCTTGAATCGCCTCCATCGGCCCTCCGCTCAGTTCTGGACGTTGGTCACCAGGATGTCGTCGTCGGCCCCCGCGTCGCCCGCCTCGGTGCGGTAGGCGACCATCTCGAGCTGCAGCGGCACGGCGCCCTCGCCGTTCATCGTCGGCGACCGCCGCGCCCACTTCATCGCCGGCATCGTCACCGTGGTCACGCCCCCCGTGCCATTGTCGAACGACAGCACCGCGGCCAGCCCCTCGTCGCCCCGCTTGTACAACTCCTTGGCGGCGGCAGTGAAGCCCGCGGGGACGCGGAGCGTCACGACCCGCCGCCCCTCGTCGAGGCACGTCGCCGTCTCGGCCCCGGCGTAAAACTTGGGCTCGACCTGGTTGTCGATCGCGAGCGTGAACTGTTCGAACAGGATCGCGATCCCGTCGACCGTCAGCGACCCCTCGGCGAACCGCAGCGGGCGGGTGTGCTCGCCCGGCGCGTAGCTGATCGTCGGAAACGCGCCCGCGTAGTCGTGGTAGGTTTTGCCCACCACGTCCAGCGCCAGCTCCACCGGGCCGCCCGCCGAGCCGCTGAACGTCGCCCGCGTCACCTTGCAGTCGCGGTACTCGCTGCGGAACTCCCCCTTGTCGACCAGCACCGAGAACCACGGCAGCACCGCGGCCGGCTTGAACGCGTCGGCCGCCTCGGCCGCGCCGAGCATGCGCGGCAGCCAGCGATCGAGGTCTTTGCGGCCGAACCGCAGGTTCAGCACACCGCCGACGGCCAGGTTGCCCCGCATCGCCTGGTCGGCGTAGAGCGCCCGCGAGCCGCGCGTCCCGGGGATGGGAACCAGCTCCTGGGAGTCGGTCAGCTCGACCGCCGACGGGAAATAGATCTCGCTGTTCGCGTCGAACGTCTGGGCGCCCTGCCCGCCGTTGTCGCCCCCCTCGACGGCGACGCGAAACTTCCAACCTCGCACCGTGCAGCTCATGTCAAACGACTCCCGCGAGGACCGCCGCCGCGTGGTCGGCGAGGTCCTCGGCGATCTGGTCGACCCGGGCGTCGGTGAACCCCACGTGCTCGCGCCGCGGGATCCGCGCCGTGCCGAATTGGTGGAACGGGCTTTTTTCGTCGCGCGTGCCGAACGCGAACCCCTTGGTCAACTGCTCGTCGAACACGAACCGCACCGAGTCGCCGTTGGTCGAAACCAGCGACGCCATCAGCGCGCCGGTCTCGACGAGCTTGATCCAGTGCCCCTTGCGGCGGGCCGTCGACTCGGCCAGCGGCGGCCAGGGCGACCCGTCCGGGGCGGTCTCGCTCGCGAAGAACCGCGCGTGGTCGTCCTCGAGGTCGGCCAGCGCCTTGCGAAACGCCGGCCCGAAATCGGCCTGCCGCAGCTCCTCGACCAGCGCGTCGGCCAGTCCGGCGAGGTCGGCCAAGCTCTCGAGCGTCGCGCTCATACGACCGCTCCCGCCGCGTGGCACACTTCCAGCAGCACCGCCAGGCGGTGGGCGTCGACCTGGTAGCGGTACATCGCCGGGACGAACGTGTCGCCCGGGCGGACCCGCGACTCCTCGATCTCCGGGACGGCCGCCGTCAGCGCGGCGGGCAGCGTCGGCGGCAGGTGCAGCGCGGCGCTGATCGCTTCGACCCAGTAGGTCTGCTCGGCGTAGTCGCCGACCAACTCGCGGTTGCCCGCAAAATACAGCGACACCAGGCACACGACGTCGCGGCGGCGGAGCCCCGCGGGGGACCGCTTGGGGACGTGGGCCGCCGGCGACACGACGCAGGCCGGCGGCGTCAGGCCGTCGGCCAAAAAGTTCTTGCGCACGACGATCGCCGCGGGCGCCGCGCCCGGCAGGTCGAGCGCGGCGATCGCGTCCCGGACCGCGGTCAGGCAGCGCGTGGCGATCGTGTCATAAGGCATCGTCGTCCCCCAACTGCCGGCGGCACAGGCACCGCCACCGCACGACCGCGCCCTCGATCAGGGCGGCCGCGCTGGCGCCGATCGACCACAGCGTGCCGTCGGCCTGCCGCAGCTCGTCGCTGGCGCTCGGGGCCGCGCCGCCGAGCGTCGCCGCCCACAGCACGAACGTCGCGTCGTCGGGCCGCGCGCCGAAGCCCGCAGCCATCTGCTGGTCGGCCGCCGTGGCCGCCACCCGCTTGCCCTGCACGCCCTCGGTCCATGCGCCGCCGCGGCGGCGAAACGCGAGCGTCTCGACGCCGTCGGTCAGCAGGTGTTCGTGGGCGTAGTCGGCCGCGGGCATCAGACCAGTCCGTAGACGATTTCCTCGCCACCGCCCCGCAGCTCGAGGATCGCCTCGTCGACGCTCCGCAGCTCCAGGTACAGCCGCTTCAGGTACTCCGCGTGGTCGTAGTCCCCTTCCTTGGCGTTGGGCCGCCCGCCCGGCTTGGTGGCGTCCAGCGCCGCGATCTCGGCGGCCAGCGCCCGCCGCCGGACCAGTAGGTCGGCGATCGCCTGCTCGGCGATCATCCGCTCGGTCAGTCCGCCCGGCAGGTAGTCGTCGACCGCCATCAGCGCTGTTTCGCCTCGGCCGGCGCGACGAGCTCAGTCTCCAGGAACCGGGCGTGGGCCGGCACGCAGTCGCACGCGCGGCACGCGGCCGCCCGGGCGTCGATCGAGTCGGTCGCCTCGTGCACGCCGTCGTACCGCCGCCACTCCTTCGAGCCGGCCGGACGGAACTCCAGGACGACCCGCCACGGCCGCCGCGGCAGGTCCATCACCAGACCCTCGGGCAGCAGCGACAGCGCCGGGTGCGAACGGGCCGCCGTGGGCGCCGGCTCGGCGACCGCGACGGCGGGGGATTGTTTTTCGGCCATGCTTCAGGGGCTCCGCAGGGTGCCAGGTGAAGCCGCCCGGTGGCGCGCTACGCGGTGCACTTGATCACGTACCACGGGTTCACCGTGGCCGCGATCCCGCGTTCGCTCGCCTTGAACTGGGCGACGATGTCGTTGTTGAATTCCTCGGTCGCGTTGGGCGGCGCCTGCACCACCTGGATCGGCCAGTTCTGCATGTAGCGGAACGCCTTCTTGAAGTTGCCGACGAACCAGGTCGTGGCGCTGCCGGTCAGCCGGTGCACTTGGCGGCTCGTGAGGTGGCTGTAGCCGCTGATCGGCGACGAGCTGACCGACACCGGGTTGGTGCCGTGCCGGACCTCGGTGGCGTTGAGGATCCGCATCGCGGTCCCGACCAGCGCCGAGGGCACCAGCAGCGTCTTGCCCGTGTTGTCGATCGCGTTGCCGGTGTCCGGATCGTTCATCGCCGCGAAGGCCTGCTCGGCCGCGTCGATGTCGGTCCAGTCGACCAGCGCGTTGCTGGCCACGACATTGACCCAGGGCCGGTTGTCGGCGGCGGCCGCATAGGGGCCGACCGCCGCGGCGCCGTTGCGCTTGTAGGTGGTGTTCAGCCCCACCACCTCGGCGAGGATCCGCTTCTCCTTGTCGAGGCCGAGCGTATGCCCGACTTCGCCCGCCCGCTGCAGCACCAGGCCGGTGCGGTCGAAGAAGATCGCTTCCTTGGTGACCGGCACGATGGCGCCGCGCTTCACGGTGCTCGGCGTCTCGTAGTAGACCTCGCCCGTGTTGATCCGCGGGTACGCCGCCGCCTCGGCCACGTTGGCGAGGTCCGAGTCGTCGAGGTTGGCCACGCCGGCCACCTTCTCGCCGTCGAACTTGGTGGGCGTCGTGGTCACCAGCTGCGCGCCGATGAACGCCGGGTCGTTGAACTTCTCGACCAGTTCGCTGTAGACGATCTGGCCGGTGATGTTGGCGAACTGCGCGGTGTCCACGTTCGCTTCGCTGAGCACCACCGCGTTGCCCCGCTCGGGGTCGAGCTCCTCGATCAGGTCGCGGCCGATGGCGTTGCCCCGGTCGTCCTCGACGAACTGCACGAACGCCTCGCGGATCGAGAACGACTGGCGGTCGATCTCGCCGCTTTCGCAGGCCTCCTGCAGCAGCCCGTAAAACAGGTTGACGTGCCCCGCCGCGCGGTGCTCCTCGTACAGCTGGCGCAGCTTGCGGACGGACCGGCCGGTCGCGGAGGACCACATCAGCCGCGGGCTCCGCTGGATCGTAACGGGCATCGGAAGACTCCTTTCAGGGGCGCAGGGGCGCCGGCCGGGCGGCCGATCAGCCGCGCAGCGCCGCGACGAACTGCTTGACGTCGGTGGGGAGCGCCGCGGAGGTCCGCTGCGGCGCTCGCAGCGGGGCGACGGCGGGCCGTTGGGCGGGATGCTTACGGGCGGCGGGCCAGTCGCGGATCCGCTCGGCCATCGCGTCGGCCTCGCGCAGCGCGACCAGCTCGTCGATCAGCTCCGCCCGCGGAGCCACTTGCTGGGCCTCCAGCGCCGCGCGGGCCTGCTCGCGGAGGGCGAGCGTCTCGACCGTCGCGGCCAGCCGCTCCAGCCGCTGCTCGAGCGTCTCGGGCGGCGCGGGTGCCGGCTTAGCGGCCTCCTGCAGCAGCTCGGCGAGCACGTCGTCGCCCGCTTCGGTCGCTTCGGCGAGCACCGCCTGCACGGCGAACTTCACGTTCGCCTCGCGCTGGTCGTCCCCCTCGGCGAGCGATAGCTCCAGGTCGCCCAGCCGCGGGCAGGCGGCGGCCAGCAGCCGCTGGGCCGGGGACGCGTCGAGCTCCTCGACGAAGGCGGAGAGTTTCTTGGTCACGGTCGGGGCCTCCTGGGCGTGCTCGTAAAGTCCGTTGGTCGTCGCCGGCCGGGTGACCAGGTCGAGCGACTGGACTCCCTTGATCGATTCGACGACGAGCTTGCCGTGCTGTTTGCGCCCGACGCCCGTGGCGACGTGCGACATGCCGATGGTCCGCGGCCAACGCTCGGCCCGCTCCATGATCTGCTCGTACAGCGGGTGCGACTTCAGCAGGTGCAGGTCGCCCCAGTTGCCGTCGTCCCGGGTCGAGACGTTCTGCACCACGGCGATCCCCTCGGCCACCGAACGCACGGCCGACGGATCCTTGCCGTGGTCGACGAACACGTCGACGCCCTCGTAGAAGCCGGCCGCCTCGCGGATCGCCGCGAGCGTGTACTCGCGACCGTTCCGCGACTCGCGGCCGAGCAGCTTGACGCCCCGGATCACGCCGGCGTCGCGGTCGACGCGGAGGTCCGGGTTGCCGAGGTAGGATTCGCGGAAGACTTGCATGCCGCCAGAATCCCGCCCCGCCGCTGCAAAGTGCAACCGCCAGGCCGTGATTCCGCCCTGCCAAACAACGGCGGCCCGACAAATGTCAGGCCGGCGAAACGGTCGCCACCGCCGCCGGGCGATCCACGCGGTACGTCAGAAAACACCGGCAATTCCAGTGCGCTGGCGGGCCGGCGAAGCCCAACGCCAGGTACTGCGCGTCGCTCAGCCCGTTCAGCGGTTGGCAGACCGGGCACACCCGCTCGTCACGCTCCGTGTGCCAGTAGGCGGTGAACGTCGTCCCGGTCGCCGCGGCGAACCGGACCCGATAGCCCGTCTCGCCGGCGGTCACGCCGCGTGTCGTCTCGGTGATCGCGATCCGTTCGTAGCGGTCGGTCTTGCCGGGCGCGATCCCCACGTCGTCGATCGCGTCGAGGATCGCGGCCGCGTCCGGCCGCTGCTCGGCGGCCGCCGCCTTGCGGGCCGCTTCGAGCGTGTTGCGGACGATCTGGTCGGCGAGCGTGCCGGCGGCCTGGTCGGCCCACTGCTCCGCTTCCGCCCGGACCGCGGGTTCGACCGCGGGCGGCCGGTCGAGGTCAAAATCGTCCTCCCGCCAGGTCGGGTCGGGCGGTCCCAGCACGCGGCGGTCCTCGTCGGCCAGGTCCGGCAGCGGCTCGGTCAGCCCCCCGTACTCGCGCCGCATCCCGGTGAACGCTAGGATGTAGATCAGTACGTAGAACTTCCACGCGTCGAACTTCTGGTCCTCGATCAGCTTCAGCACGATCGGCAGCGGGATGCGGTCGAAGTCGGGCGGGTCGCCCACCGCCTTGAGCACGATCGCGCGGCGCTCCGCGCTGAGCTGCTGGAGCCGTTCGTAGAACAGGCGTTCGGCCTTGGTGCGGGCGGTGGGCAGTTCGGGCATTGGGGAGGCCTCGCAGGGGCGCCACAAACGGTGTGGCAAAGCCACAAACGGTGTGGCAAAGCCACAAGCGGCGTGGCGTTCGCCACAAAAAACTTTGTGGCGCCGGCCGCGGCGACGCCTTCCATCCTATCGTGGCGGGCTGCAAGAGCGAGGTACAATGGGCGGTACGGAGTTTGCGGGGTGCGGTGGGCGCCGCTATCGCGCCCCGCTGTACGCCTGAGGCCTCTTGGAGCACCGCCATGCGCGAGAATTGGGAACTGTTCCGCGACTCTTGGAACGAGCCCGTGATGGTCGTCCTCTACGGCATCGCGCTGTTTGCGATCGCCCGCTACGCCGGCCAGCGGTGGGGTGGCGGCAAGCAGTGAGCCGTTCGGCAACTGTTAAGCAACACTTTACAGTTGCCGCGGACCATTTTGGTGACGTCACCAAAATGATCGAGCCCATAAAAAACGCCGGGCGCCCGCGAGGAGCGCCCGGCTATTGCGTCGCCCGAAGGGCGAGGTATTCGCTAGCACGTCTTACGTATTCGGCAGCACCAGGATCGTATCGCCGTCCGCGGCGGCGGCCGTGACGGCCTTGCCCATGTCGACGACTCCGGCGGTGCCGGTGACGATCTTGCCGTTGGCGGCCGAGGTGACGCTGTCGCCCGCGGCGATGGCCCCGCCGGCGACGAACTCTTGCAGGCCGGGCGCTCGCGCGTCGAGCACGGCGATCGGCTGGCCGGCCGCCGTGGTGCGGCTCATGGCGATGCCGATATAGGCCTCGTCGCCGGCGAGGGCGACCTGGCCGGGGGTGGTGTGGAGCTTCACGCGGCGGCCCTTGGCGATGGCCGCGTTGGCGATGAACGTCATGACGCCGTCGTACATGTGACCCTTCCTTGAGAAACGGAGGTTAGGGATAGCCCATCCAGAGAAGCCGGGCGGCTTCCCGCAACTGGGCGCTACGCTCGCCGCCAGGCTGCGTTAGTCGATGAGGCCCATCCGCCGGCAGAACTCCTCCTGGCCTTCCTTCTCGGAAGTCTCCGGAGTCTTCGCCTGGTGGTCCGTTTCCTTCGGGGGAGCCGATTCGGTCAGCGGGGCTTCGGTAGGCCGTGGCTTGGTAGGCTGCCGCTCCGAACTGTCCGGAGATTTCGGAGAGTTCATGCTCGCCCTCATCGCCGTGCGACGTCAGCTCTTCCGCCCGTCCATCAGCGCGTTGTAGATCGCCTTGGCGGCTTTCCTCAAGTCCGCCTCGCTGGTGCTCGCCGGCCGGCCCATCACCAGGCGGAGCTTGCCGCCTTTCTTCGAGCCGCACGGCTGCGTCCGTCCGTCGCTGCCTTGGTTCATCGCGCCCCTCTAGTCGATGTAGCCCATCTTCCGCATGAATTCGACCGGATCCGTGATGATTCGCTCCGACGGATTCTGCGACTCGGCTTGGGGGGGATTGGCCTTCTGGGTAGCCGGTGCGGTCGGCGGGGTTTGCGTAGCGGGCGTGCTTGCCGATGCGGGCAATGATTTCTGCGGCATCGCGAGATCCCTCGTAACGCATGAACACAACGTCAGGGCGCGCGTTGCTCGCGTAGTCCCACCCATCCGGGGAATAGTCGTCGTCGAACGCCCAAGCGTCGTATGCCTTGAAGCCGAAGGCATTATAAAGCCGCGGAAGATGCGGGTCAAAACAGTCGAGCGTCACGGCGCCGCTCGCCATTGCGTCCACGAGGGCCGCCCGCCCGGCGCCCGGCACGCCGCCGTTGTTGAAGAGGTTCTGCAGGTCGCCGGCCGCCGTCAGTACGTACCCAGTGCGGCCGTCCTCACTCAAATGCAGGCTACCCCCCGCCGCCACGAGTTGCTGCAAAGTTTCGACGGAGTGCTGCGTTAGGTAGGGCGAGCGCTCCATGCCGGCTTGCGCGGCAAGAAATTCGGCCGGCTGGACGTTTGAGCGAAACGCGACCTCCGGCACTTGTCGCAGTCGTGCGATCTGCGATGCGTCGCTGAATCTTGCTTCGGCTTCGCGAATGCTCGCTTCGGAACCACGTTCCACCGTCTTGGGCACGCGCCCCGCCGGCACCTTCTTGGCGAACCGGCCTTTGCGGGGCCGCCCGCCCCCTCCGCTGCCCCCGCCTTTGTCGGCGCTGGCGTGCACGCTCTGCGGCGTGCCGTTCGGGTGCGGTCCCGGGCCGAGGTGCTCGCGCACCGCTTTTCGCGGGAGCTTGGGCCGTCGCGGCGACGCCAGGCCGTCCGAAGCGGCGGCCGCGACCGGCGGCTGCAGCTCGAGCTGCTTGCGCTCGCGGTCGAGCCGTTTCTCTTCGTCCTCCTCGATCCGCTGCTGCTCGACGTCCCAGTCAAATCCTTCCTTCTCGGTCCACGTCTGGGCGCTGAGCACGCGGGCGTCGTGCAGCGTCTTCCGCCGCCGCGTCTGCACCTCGGGATCGATCGGCGCCACCTCGGGCGTTTCGATCACCAGTTCGACCATCTGCCGCAGCTGCCGCAGGGTGAGCTGGTAGCGGGCCAAGCGGCCCCCCTTCCCCATCGCGGCGGCGATCGCCTTCCACAGCAGCTGCCGGTGGAAGTTCGCTTCGCTCTGCTGCTTGACCCGCGTCGCGCGGTCGAACGGCCCGCCGGCGACGATCGAGCTGGCCATGTTGTTGTTGCTGGCGTCCCCCGAGATCATGTATTCGGGCATCTGCCAGCGGGCGCCGATCAGGCGGATGCCCATCTGCACGATCTCGCAGAACGTCGGCGCCGACGACTGGCCCATCGGCCCCATCGTGTACTTGTAGCCCTTGGCGTTGATGATCTTGCCGGGGCGGTTGGCGCTGAAGTTGGCGGTCTCGCGCTGGCCGTCGGGCCGCAGGATCTCGGCGGTGAACCCACCCACGCCGAGGTTGTTGGCGTCCAGCGGCTTGCCCGAGCTGACCGCCTCGCGGATGTAGGCGATCGAGGCCTGGATCGTGGCCCCGACGACGGTGAAGTCGAACAGCTTGGCGTTGCGGCGGAGGTCGGACTTCACCGGGTAGAAGTCGGGCAAGCCGCGCTTCACCGCCCGCGGCACGTTCAACTTGCGGTGGACCATGCGGGCGGCCGGGATCAGCTCCCAGTCGGCCCCGCTGTTGTCGTGGCTGACGAAGTACGCGCGGGCCTCGGCCGCGTCCCCCGGCTCCGTGGCGACGCCAAAGGTCCACACGCTCGGCGGCAGGCCGTAGTGGTCCTCGAGCTGCTCGGGCCGGTCGGGCTCGGTGACGCACTCGGCGGGGATCCGCCGCAGCCGCGTCTTGCCGCCCCCCGCGTCGTCCAGCGCCACGAACGCCTCGCCCTCGCTGCGGCTGACCGCGAACAGTTCGCGGTCGAAGTTGTTGACGAACTCGTTCCGCTCGAGGAACTCGTCGACCACTTCCTCGACGGCGGCGAGCAGGCCGGCGCTGGCCTTGAGCTGGCCCTCTTTTTTCGCCTCGATGCGGTACTTGAAGCCGGTGTCGAGCGTGTAGTTGAGCAGGTTCTCGAGGATGTTGATCGACATGCCGTCGGCCTGGGCGAAAAACCGCCCCACGCCGCGGCACTCGTGCAGCTCGAGTTCGGTCTCGAAGAAGGGCCGAAAGCGGCCGTCGCGGGTATCCTCGGGCTGGGTGACCCAGGGGGTCGAGCCGCTGTACCAGCCGGGGGTGTCGAAGAGGAACTCCTTGGGGTCGACCACGTCGCCCCACGCTTCGGGCAGCACGACGGCGGCGTGCGCCTCGCGCGCGCGGGCGACGCGTTCGAAGGCGGCGATTTCCGCCCGCAGCCGCGCTGCTTCGTGTTCCGCGTGAAGGCGTTCCAGCTCGTTCATGCGGTGCAGCTTCGAGCCGTTCCGCTGCAAACGTCAACGCCGGCGGGCCTTGATGTAGTACACCGAGCGGACGCTGATCCCGAGCCGGTAGGCCACCATCCGCGGGGACACGCCCTGCCGCACCAGCGCCAGCGCCCGGTCCCGGGTGGGCTGGGGGATCCGCTTGCGGGACCAGGCCTCGCGATAAGGTAAGCGTTCCATCGCCGTCAGAGGTCGTTGACCTCCCCTGCCAGGATCCGTTCGCACAACCGGACGCCCATCTCCAAGGCGTCCGGACCGTCGTCGTGGTCGCCCCCCGGGAACTCTTGCAGCTGCGTCACCAGCAGCTTGGCCCCGGGGCTGGTGCGGCGGAACTTCAGCCGGCCGTGGGCCAGCAGCGGCCCCAGCGCCCGGATCCGCACCCGTTTGGCGACGTGGTTCTCGATCGTGTAGACGGGCAGCCGCATCCCGTGCGCGCGGAACTGCCGGTCGAACTCCGTCGCCAGCAGCTCCTGGAAGCCGTTCGCCTCGCAGCCGAAGGCGTTGGGGCGTTCTTCGCGGATGAACCGCACGCCCTGTTCGACGATCTGCGGGATCGGCCGCTTGGCCAGGTCGGCGGCCACGTAGAACCGGCCGTCGTAGCCGACGGCGATCGACACGAACGCGCTGTAGTCGGCCTTGTCGGTCTTGCCCTTGGACGGGTCGAGCATCACCAGCCGCAGCGCGATGCGGTCCTCGGGCGGCTCCTCGTCGTACCAGCAGCCGAGGAAGTATTCGGCCGGGAATTCGGAGCCGGCCGTGTCGGTGATCAGCCAGTTCCCCTTGAGCAGCCGCTCGCGCTCGACCAGCGGCAGCGCCTGCAGGTTGCCGCGGTAGTCGGGGTTCTTGGCGAGCATCGTGGGGTTGTCCTCGAGCCGCGCCTCGATGAACGTCACGCTCCGCGGGTTGAGGTCGGGCTCGTCGGCGAACAGCGCCCGCAGCTCCTCGCGGCTATCGCCCCACACGTACTGGTCGCCGCGACGGAGGAACCACCGCACCACGCCGGACCGTTCGGGGATGGCGTAGCCGGTCTCCGGGTCCCACCACCACTGCAGGAACGACGCCAGCCAGCTGGCCGCGTCCGGGTTGCAGGTCATCCGCATGTAGCACTTCACGCCGCTGCGCGACCGCATGCGGCTCATCAGGTACATCACCTGCGACTCGGTGAAGTGCGTCGCCTCGTCGATGCCGAAGTAGGCGGCCTGCGTGCCCTGGTAGAGGTGCTTGTCCTTCTCGTACTGCATGTGGCGGAACGCGATCCGCGCGCCGGTCCGCCACCGCCATTCCATGCGGGAGTCGCGGGCCGCGCCGCCGGTCAGCGGGTACAGCTCGCCCGCCTCGTCCCACAGGCCGCCCGGGTTGGTGATTTCGGGGCTGGTGCGGCGAAAGATGAGCCCCTCGAAGTTGCGGCGGTGGACGTGCCGCAGGGGGTCGGCCAGCAGCGCCCACGACTTGCCGCCGCCGGCGTGCCCGCCGTAGACGGCGATGTCGGCGCGCGTGGAGAGAAACAGCCGCTGCGGCCCCGCGTGGGGGCGCAGCGCCCTAGTCGTCGCCGCCTGGTTCTGCGCGGTCGCGGTCGGCATGGTCGCCCGTCCCGTTGTCCGGGAGTTCGATCACCACGTTGGTGGCCAGCGATCCGCCGCCGGGGCCGGTGATTTCGTGCCGGTCCCGGTACTTCTGCGGCAGCTCCGCCTTGAGGCGGAACATCAAGAGGTTGTCGGAGTACTTGCGTTTGGCCCCGACCTTCACCCCCTCGTAGAACACTGGCTCGTCCCAGCCCTCGACCGCGCGGCGATAGGCTTCTTCTTCGAGCTCGTCGATGAACGCCTGGCGGGCGTCCTCGAACCGTTCAGCATACTCGGGATCGTCGCGAAGCCAATCGTAGTGGCACCGGCGGCCGACGCCGGCGAGCTCCGCGGCCCGCGACACGTTGAACAGTTTGGCGTACGCGGCGAGAAACGCGCGCTGCCGCGCCTGGAGTTGCGATTCCGCTTCGCTCATCGCTCTACCGTGGTCAATTGGATCGTGCGCTGCTCCTCGCGGCCCTGGTTGGTCTCGATGCGGTTGGTGAGGTAGTAGGTTCCCGCGCTCGCCTCGCCCGCCCAGACCGTCGCCACGCCCTGGTAGTGCGTCGCGGCCGGCAGGTCGTTGGCGCCGCCGCTGAGCTCGAGCCCCGCGGCTGCGCCGTCGGCGTCGACGTACGACCAGCTGGACTCGACCAGTTCCTCGCCCTCGCGCAGCCACTCCGACGCCCAGTCGATCGCGTACGCGGCGCGCGACGACCTACCGTGGTTGAAGTAGCCGGCGATGATGCGGCGGAGGGTCATGCGTAGCTGACGCGGATGTTGCCGTCGCCGGCGTCGAAGGTGACGGTGAAGTTCTGCCCATTGGTCGGGACCGCCGGGTCGATGTCGAAGGCGCACAGCAGCGGATTGGCCGCGTCGTTGGCGCCCAGGTGGTCGTAAAGGATCATCCAGTCGAGCGTAAAGCCGGCCGCCAGGTTGGGCCACACGAGCGTCGGCCCCGCGAACACCAGCTCGACGCGGTTGTTCGCCAGGTCGATCTGCGAGGAGAGCGAGAAGTCCACTCCCCCGCCCTGCTTGCGGGCGTAGGACGCGTGCGCGACCTCGTAGGCCGCCACGTCGTTGACGAAGTCGTGCCCTTCGTCGTACGCGTAGGGCGATCCGGGATTGTTGAGCAGCAGCAGCCGCGGCGCGATGCCGTCCAGGCCCACGTCGAGCAGCCGTTTCAGTCCGCTGGCGTAAAGTTGCGAGGCCATGCTCTCCCCTTGCTAAGTCGATTGCGTGCGGTCCGCGCGGACCGTGACCGTCAACGTGTCGCCGCGCACCCGCACGGCCCGGGCTCCCCACGTGAGCGCCCCGGCCCCGCTCGCTTCCGGCATGATAGCCGCGGCCGCTGCAAAGCAGGCCGGAACGGCGAACAGCGCGCCGGTGAGTCCGGCGGGGTTGGCCGCCTCCGCGGCCGCGGCCGCCGCGCCGGGCGTCCATCGCGGCGCGCCCGTCGCGTACTCGGGATCGGCGGCCTCGGCGGCGGCCGTTGCGATGCCCGCGGGGCGGATTGAGCCGGAGGTGGCGAAGCTCGGCGCCAGCGCCGCGGAGATCGCTGATGCGAAGCCCGCCTGCCAGGTCGGTGCGCCGCCGGTCGCACTGGGAGTCGCGGCAGTCGCCGAAGCCGTGGCGACGCTGGCGGTCCATTGCGGGGGCGCCGTCGCCCCGGCGGGCGCGGTCGCTCCGGCCGCCGCGGCGATCGCCGGCGCCTGCCAGACGACGCCGCCCGTTTCCGCGGCGACGCTGGCGGCGGTCGCCGTCGCTACGCACGTCGGCGCGGTCCACGGATACGCCGCCCCCGCGAACTGCGGGCTCGCGGCAGCGCCGCTGGCCGCCGCGTGCGGAGCCGTCCACCCCGGGGCGCCCGCGGAGCACGCGGGGCTGGCGGCCCCGGCCGTCGCGGTCGCCGGCGGAACCGTCCACTGCGGGGCGGCGGTCTGCGCCGCGGGGGCGTGGGCCGTCGCCGCTCCGCTCGCGGCTGCGGCTTGCCATTGCGGGGAGGCCGCGGCGAAGTCGGGCGCCGTGCACGACGCGCTGGCCGTCGCGTTGGTCGCGGCCCATTGCGGCGCTGCGGTCGCAAAGGTCGGTGCGGCCGCCGTCGCGGATGCCGCGGCCACGCCTGCGGTGGACTCGACGCCGCCGCTCGCCGTGATTTCCGCCGAGTAGCTCGAGTAGGCGTAGCTGGATTGCAGGCCCGCCCCACCAGTGTTCGTCGAGCGTCCACGGCAGCGGATGCGCTTTCCCTCGTCGGCGGCTTGCGTCGTGTACGTGCTCGACGTGGCGCCGCTGATGGGCGTTTCATTCGTCCCGGCGTTGTCGTCCGCACGATACCACTGGTACTCAAACGTCGCCGTCGAGTCGTTGGTGAGCGGAGTCGCGGTGAATAGCTCGCCGACGTTGGGCGCGCCGCTGATCGAGACGCTGCACGTCGGGCGGGCGTCGTCGATGATGGAGGCGACGTTGGCCGACTCGTCGGAGTCGTAGACACGAACGTCGGCGATAATCCCCTCTACGCCTACGTTGCTGCCGACGAACGACCTTTGACCAATGCGAATCTGCGTAGTTGTGTTAGGGTCCGACGCTTGGTAAGACTGTGCGCCAGCAACGCCATCGAAGAATACTTTAACAGCACCGTTTGTAGAGTTGTACGACCCCGCAATATGATGCCACTGCCCGTCGTGAGCCGTTACGGACGCAACTGCCGTAGACGACCCCGCGATCACTTGGAATCGTGCGCCTAGATCAATCGACACATTTAAGGCGCACCCATCTGTCGCCGAGTCTCGCCCGTCGATGTAGTAATGAAACTCGCCGCTGACGTTGGAACTCGACTTCAACCAGCACGCAAACGTCAGCGACCCGTTATTGGCCACTAAAGGTGTTTGCACGTGATCGGTTATATCCCGGTCAAAATTCATGCCCGCATCAGCTAGCGAACCGCCGGGGCCGTTGCCAGCTCCGACAGCTTTAAGCGACGTATTCCGCTGTGCAGTCGCGTTGCTGCCAACGGTCGCCGCTACCGTCGTATTCGCGGCGTTGTCGTCGAGTTTCCAGTGTCCGACTAGCGTCACGGCTTACGCCCTTACGGTGCGGGAGTCACGGGTGTGTAGGCGGAACCGTCGCCGAGGTCGTCGGTGACGAGAACAAGGCCGGGGCTGATGCCGCCGAGCGCGGTCACGGCGGCGACCATCTTGCTGACCTTGGCGGGGTTCACCGAAGCGTTGACCAATTGGCTAAGGCGCATCAAGTGCCCTGCCTCGACGTGGCCCGCTGCGACCCAGGCGTTGAGTTCCGCTGCGATGCCGCCGAGCGATTCCAAGGTTGCGCCAATCGCGTCGTTCTGCGCCATCAAGCGATCCGTCAAAGGTTTCAGGGCGGCGATGATTTCGTTGAAGCGCGCGAGTTCATCGCCATACAGAGTCGGCATTCTCAGTCCCTCCAGAAGGTTGCGGCAATGCACACCAGCAGGTACGCCGCGATCGATCCACTTGCCTCGGGCACGGGCGCGTACGCAGCGCCGCTGCCTCCGCCGCGCTGCCACTGGAGCAGGTTGGCGCCGTCGAACGTCGAGCCGTAGCCCGTTTCCCAGGTCGCGAAGTCGAACGCATCGACCACGCCGTTTTCGTCGAAGTCGCCCTCGGGGGGCGCGGCCAAGACGTTCGCCGCCCACCTCGCGGCGCCGGCGGACAGCACTGATCTCTGGATCACGCCAGGCCGCTCGTAGTACGCCACAGGCCCCTCGGTCGCCCGACTCCCGGCCAGCCGCGCCGTGTTCGGCAGGTCCAACGCGATGATGTGGTCGCCCTTTGCCAGATCGATCATGACGGCGAACTGCACGCGGTACGTGTCTTTCCAACCGCCTGCCAAACCCGCATTGCCCCAACGGCGCATCGCATACTCTTGGATTGGGACCGGCTCGCCGCGGTCGCCCGCGAGGTACGCGGCCAGGGGCGAGATGCTCAGTTCCACGTCCATCGGATCGAACGTGCCGAACATGATCGCCTCGATCTGCCGCACCGCGCGCGGCACCGGCGTCGAGACGGCGACCGCGGGCCGTCCGCTCAGGCCGCCGGTTGCGTCAGTGACGGCGGGCAGGGGTCCAACGGCGTCGCCGCTCATGGGGAGTAGCAGCAGCACCAGCAGGCGATTCATCGTCCAATCCTCCGTTTGCCAGCGGCATCAGGCCCATCCGCTGCCGCAATCGTGCGTCGTACCACGTCTCGCGAATCGCTTTGGCCCGCTCCTCGATCACCCACGGCGGCGGGTAGAACACGCACTGCCCGTAGCGCCGCACGCGAAACGGTTCGGCCTCGCGGGTGCAGATCCAGTAGTGGTCGTTCTCAACCGCTTCGATCACCCCGACTTGATCCATCTCCACGCTGCCCCGCCGATACAACACGCGGTCGCCCACTTGCAGCTCGCGGGTGAGCGCGCCCGCAGCCGCGTGGCTGGGGTTGGCGTTCGGCCCCGCAAATCGCCCGGCACGGTTCACCTGTGCGCCCTCCTGGCACGCGTCACGGCTCCACGGTCACCTGGGGCTTGCCGTCGTCCATCCCCGCGACCAGGCGGGCGCCCATCGCCGCGAGGCCTAGCGCCATCGCCGCGACCACCACCCACACCAGCACGATCGTCGGCGCGTTCGTCTTGTCGCGGCCGCTGTAGTCGCCGCCGATGCTCACGCGGCTGCCGCCGCCGCTGCCGTTGCGGGCGATCAGCGCCTCGGTGATGTCGTCGAGGCGGCGCGCGGTGGCTTCCGCGGCGTCCTGCGCCCGCTTGATCTCGGCGAGGCACGCGGCCTGGCACTTGATCGAGTCGTCCTGCATCCCCTCGATGCGGCCGGTCAGCTTCAGGTACTCCGCGCGCAGTTTCTCCACGGCTTCGCGAGTGCCGGTAGCGTCAGTGACGAACATCACCCAACCTCGGTAATCTCCATGCGGCGGCATGCGGTGGGCGTAAACGCTGACCAGCAACTCGCCGCCCGCTTTGGTCTTCAGGTGTTTGGTCTCGAAGCACTCGACGAGCTCGCCGCTCTTGCCGGCCAGCTCGATGAGCTGGCCCTCCCCGATCTCCTCCAGCGGCGTCAGCTCCCGCCAGTGTTTGCCGATCGTCTCCATGCGGGACCAGCCGAGCAGCTTGGAGAACGCCGCGTTCACGTAGCCGTACTTCCCGTCGCCGTTGACGAACGCCACGCCCACGGGGCACCGTTCGGCGGCTTCCTGCCACCACTCGATGTCGTAAGTCGTCCTGCTCGGCACCGCTTCGCCCCTATGCGTGATCCGCTCGACCCACTTCCCAGGCCGCGCCGTTGAATACGACGAAGCGAATCGCGCCGCCGTTGGCTCCCGGCGTGAAACTGCCGCTGCCATTGAGCTTGATGTACGTGCCGTCCGCGATGGTCGTATTCGCGTCGTTGATGTAGAGCGTGAACTCCTGCCCTTCGTTCAGCCCGTAGAACAGCGAGATAGTCGTGGCCGAGGTGTTGGCCGTCTTCGCGACCTTGGCGTTCGCGGGCCAGTACGGCGACACGTCGTTCACCTGCAGCGTCGGGATGGCCAGCACCTGCGGCATCCACGTCGGGCTGTACTTGTAGAGCAGGCCGCCCGACGGGCTGTAGTTGTGGAACAGCGTGCCCTCGATGTTTTCGGCGATCGCTTGGAACGGCTTGGTCTGCGTGGGCACCCAGAGCGTGGGCGGCGTCGAGTCCTTCAAGAAGTCAGCCGCCACCATGTACGTGGTCCCGCCCTTGACGTCCCGCACCTCGATGCGGTTGGGGATCTTATTCACCAGCACGATGGGCGAGGAGTTGACGAACAGCCCCGCGTTGTACTCCATCACCTCGTAGCCGCACTGCGTGTTCGTGTTGCAGGTCGAATCGCGGATCGAGACGCCCCGCGGGTAGCCCGGGCTGGCGTCGTGCGCCGCCAAGTCCCAGATGCACGGCACGAGCCCCCCGCCTTCGCCGCCGAACAGCGACTTGCGGACCATAATGTCGGCCCACGCCGACAGCGGGCCGGCGCCCGTCTGGTCGATCTCGGCCCAGGAGGCGACGTCGGTCGCGAAGGAGGCCGCTGCCGTGTGCGGCGTCTTGCAGACCCAGAGCTTCGTGCCGGCGCCGGCGTCCGCGTACACCATGTCGGCGAGCGCGTAGGCCGTGCCCGTGACCCACGCCGGAAAGTCCTGGGCCATCAGCCAGCCGACAGGCTTCGCCGCGACGCTCTCGGGCATGGTCAGCGGCGGGTTGAACGTCGCCTTGTCCAGGTACATGTGCCCGCGCCGCAGCGTGAACATCCCCTCGAACAGCGCGCGGGCGGCGGCCGCCTGGTAGTCGCGAATCTGCACCCGCGGCCGGTCGATGTAGATGCGGTCGATGCTCTGGAACTCCGCGCACTCGCGGTTGTTGTCCCACTGGCAGTCGGACGAGATGAAGTCGGCCGAGCGGTTGAACACCCGCAGCGCGCGGGACGCGCCGCCGTCCTTGCCGATGAACACGCACTCGCGCAGCGCCATCCGGCCCAGGTTGATGTTGTTGGCCGCTACGCCGAGCTGCATGCCGCGGTCGTAGTCGCGGAGCGTCAGCCCTTCGATGTTCAGCCGGAACGGCGCGCCGTAGGTCGTGTAGTTCGGGCTGCCGCCCATCGAGCCGGGAATGCCCGCTTCGATCAGCCAGCGGCCGGCGGGGAAATTGGCGCCTTGAAAAATCACCGCGCCCCAGGCCTCGATCAGCACCGTGTTCGAATCGGCGTAGTTGAGCGCGCAGGGCGAGTCCCACTTGTAGTTGCCGGGGGGCAGCACCACCTTGGGCACGCCGCGGCGCGAGATCGACGAGCCGGTCGTCTCGGGGCGCATCAGCGTGCCGTTGTTCGTGGCGAACGCGTTGGACGCCGCGACCGCCGCCGCCAGCCCCGGCGCCGAATCGCTGCTGCCCGTGGGGTCGCAGCCGTACTTCGTCGCGTCGACGCCCCCCAGGCGCTCGATGCTGGTCACCGTGGACTGCATCGTCTGGTACATGTTCAGGTTCGGGGCCAGCGTCGGGAATGCCGCGTCGCGCTGCGTGTAGCTGCCCATATGGGTCGAGCCGTCGGGGCGGCCGAGGAGCGTTTGGTGTTCGCTCACGTCCTGCTCGACCGCGTCGAGGTCGACCGGCTGCGTGACCGCCAGGTTGTCGAGCTTCGCCTTGTCGGCCGAGCTGATCGGCGTCAGGCTCGTCACCAGGACGCTCATGTCCGCTACTCCCGAAATTCTGCTGATGCGGATCGACGAGGCGCCGCCGTCGTAGACGAGCGGCCCCGCGGCTCCGTTGAAGGTTTCTTGGTCGGTCCCGATCGTGACGGGGTTGCCGGCCGTGTGCCCGTGCGGGTCGGCGAACAGCCACTCGCCCGGCATCTCGGCGAGCGTCAGCGCGAAGGCCCCGCCCGACGCGTCGAGCAGGTAGCTGCCGGGCTGCACCGCCACGGCCGTGGAGTCCAGCAGTTCCGGGGGCGCCGGCTCGATCGTCTCGGTCGTCTCGCGGCCGAAACCGGCGGCGCTGGTGAGGCCGGCGACGGTCGCCACCTCGATCGCGAACTCGACCCGCACGGTCTGCGTTTCCTGCGGGGCGACCTGCGTCGAGTAGGTGAAGTCGACGTGCTCGAAGAGGCTCGGGTCGGGGCCGGCCTCGACGTCGTAGAGCACCAGCTGGCCGGCGTCGTAGGTGCGCCAGTTGACCAGCATCGGCGCCCCGTTGACGCGGACGTTGGTCACGGTCAGCCCGCTCGAGGCGACTGCCTGCACGTTGGCCGCGAGGACCGAATCGCCGTCGGCCAGCTCGAGCCCCAGCTTGCGGTCGCGGAGCGTTCCGTTGACGCTGATGGTTTCGCGCGGCATCCTGCCTCGGCCTCCTCAGGGCGCCGCGTGCGGACGTCGGAGCCACTCCAGGTAGGCTCGTTGGTCCGTCGCTCCGGACTTGCGGGCGAGCGTCGACGAACCGCGGAGGACGACGAGCGTCGGGGCCACGGAGACGCGGAAGCGGCGGAATTCGGCGGGGGAGTCTTCGTAGCGGAGCCGCACCGGGACGTACCGCTCGAGGATCGCGGCGGCGACGGCGGGGTCGCGGTGCAGCTGCTCGAGCTGCTCGCAGGCGCGGCAGCCGTTCATGGTGAAGTACGCGAGCACGGGCTTGCCCGCGGCGGCGGCCGCGCGCTGGGCGGCGGCCAGGTCGTCCGACCAAACCAGCGGCCGGGAGGCGCGAGGCCTTCCCGGCGCGCTGGTCGGCGGCGGCGAGCGTACGGGGGACGCCGGCAGCGGGCAGGCCAGGCTGGCCAGCTGCGCGGCGAGGCGTTGTGCGACGCGGCGGGCCACGGCGTCGGCGAGCTGGTCGGGCTGCGGGGCGGCGGCGTCGGCCATCACCTGGCCGATGGTGGCGCGGATGCCGGCGGAGAACTCGCCCGCACGTGCGGGGTCGATCGTCGCCAGCAGAATCGCGAGCACGAAGCGCATGTCACCACCCCGGATCGTAGTCAGGGAGCGGGTCGCGGACCCAGCCGTTGGCGCCCGCCATCACGATCACGCTGCGACGTGCGACGTCTCGCCAGCGCGCCCAGAACGCGCTGTGCGGAATCTCGATGTCTGTGCCGTAGATCTTTCGCGGCCCCGAGTACTGCGACGCGGGCCAACTGTTCTGCACGAGCACGAGCGGGCCGCCGTACGTCTGGTGCGCCCACGGCCGATCGTCGACGCCAACGTACGCCATGGCGTGCGCCCATGAGCCGCGGCGGCTGTCCACGCCGTGTTCGTCGCGGCGGCAGGCAAAGCCCTCCGAGCCGCAGCTGCTTGCGCCGAAGCCCCGCGCCAGCAGGTCGCGCAACGCTTCGAAGCTGCGCACCTCGGTGGCTTCGCGAATCACGTTGTCGTCCCACGACTCCTGCAGGCCGGCGGCCACCGAGCGGCGGTTCCACCAGTTCACGGTGGACTCGCTGTAACGGGTCAGATCGATCCCGTCGTACTGTTTGCGGAGCACGCAGCCCGCTTTCGTTTGCGACACGCGGGCCGCTTCGTGGCAGAACCACCCATGCCCCGGCTTCGTGGACCGAAACGCATAGATCGCTTCGGTCGACAGCACGCCGTGACGCATGGCGTCCTCGGAGACCTCCGGCAACGCTTCGACGCGTCCGCTGACTTCGTCGGGGACGCCCGAGACCGCCTCGCAGACCAGCGTCAGCAGGTTGGCGTTGCGCTGCGACCACGACACGCAGTCGCCTTCGAGCTGGTAGCCGCCCGGGTAGCAGCCCGGATAGGCCCTCAGGCACTCGACGAATGGGATGATCAGCTTGCCGGCGGCCGAATCTTCGTAGCCGAACATGCGGCACACGTCGTCGCCGCTCTTGATCGCCACGCCGTCGAGGAATCGCTCGCGGGCCTCGGGCGAATGCAAGGCGCCGGCGAATCCGCGTTCGTACTGGCGCGCGACTTCCTCCCCCGACTTGATTTGCGGGGACTCCCACGCCTTGAATCGCTGGGGCAGGTCAGGCACTAGAAATCCTCCGCGATGCGCCGCAGAGCGGCGACTAGCTCGGCCTTGAGCGCCGTATCCATCGGCCGGTCGTCCATCCCGATAGCCGCCGCAATGCGGTCGCTGATCGGCTTGTTGAGCGCCGGTGCGTCGGGCAACCGCCGCTCGGCCTTGAATCGCTCCACCGAAAGCCGCTGCACTTCGCGGAACTGACCGGTGGTCATCGTCGCTGTTTCCGCTTCCACCACGGCGGCCAGGTCGCGGTAGAACTCCGCGAACTTCGCGCGATCAGCTCCCGCGGGCAGCAAAGCCGCGAGTTGTCCGGGCGGGTCGACCGGCGGCGGCGCGGGGCCTGGTTCCGGAGGATCCGGCCCGGGCGTTGCACCGTCGACGCGGAACGCGGCGCGGTGCTGCTCGACGCGGAACTGGCGGCTTTCCCAGTCGACGCGAAAGACGTTGCAGCGGAGCCAGTGCTCGCCGGGAGGAGCCCAGCAGTGCACGCGGCCGCCGTCGCCGATCACTTCCAGGGCGGTCGCCTCGTCCGCCTCCCACAGCACCTGCACCGAGCCGGCCGCGGCTCCGGCCACGTCGATCGTGGCGACGATCGGCCGATGGGGCGGGACCGTCGGCGGCACGGCGATTTGCGCCCCGGCGGGCGCGGCCCAGAGCAGGCACGTCAGGAGGGCGGCGAGGCGGTTCATGCTCAGCCCTCGCCGTCGCAGGGGCAGTCGTCGCCCTCGCAGGCGAAGGCCGCTTCCAGGGCGTCGGCGTAGGCGGCCGCCAGACTGACCGTCTCCTCCGGCAGGTCGTCGACCGGCATGGCGTAGGTCGCGTCCTGCGGGCACTTGCGCGACTGAAGGAGCTTCATGCCCAGCAGCACGAAGTCGTCGACCTTGGTCGGCGTGGTGGGGGCGATCGTCTCGCCCACCTCGATGGCCTGTTTGAGGAACTCGCAAAGCGTCATGCGCAGGGCTCCTGGCGCGGAAAGGGTTCGAACCCGGGAGGGGCACGCGGTCCATCGTCGAGCCGGTCCGCTGCAAAGAGCAATCGCGGGCGGTTTTTTTAGGGGCCGGGCTGTGCGGTCTTGTGCGGCCCCAGGAGCCCACCTAACGCCTGTCGCGTCTGGTGGCCTCTGGCGGCCTATTGCCGCGCTAGCCTCGTTTCCCAGAACGTCACGCCGACGCCGAGCGCGGCCCAGAGGTCCTTGGTGATCGCGGCCAGCGGCCCCGGCGCCTTGGCGGTGCCCTTGGCCTCGCGGGTCGATCGGCAGCCCCAGCAATCGAGCAGCGCGGCCCGCACGTCGGGGTCGCCGCCCGTGGCGCGCCCGAGTAGGTGCTTTTTCACGTCGAGCCGCGACACGAGCGACACCGGACCGTCGGCGGCGCACTCCCACAGGCGGCCGATCTCGATCGCGGTATCGACCACCTGGCGGGGCACGTACGCCCGCCCGCCGCCCATCGTCAGCGTGTACGGCGGCGTGTACTCAATGGCGTAGACCGGCCGCTCGTGGCGATGGAACGCGACGAACTCCCGCGCGCTGGCGTTGTCGACGATCATCGCCTCGACGATGCTCCGCGGACCGTCCATGACGACCAGCGCGGAGGTCAGCGGGCCGGGGTCGATCGCGATGACATGCTTGCCGTTCATGCGCTCGCTCACCACTCCCCCTTGGCGAACTCGCCGCCGTGGTAGCGCCGATCAGCCGCGCTCGGGCTGCTTCCTTCGTCGCCTCGTTGTCGCGAGCGAATCGCCGGCTTGAGGCGGCACTTTTCGCACTCGCCCCAGAACTCCGCGTCCTCGCGCGACATGCTCCGGCCGCACGCACACATGCGCTCCTTGTCGCCGTGGTTCATCATTCCTCCATGTGGTATGCTTCGGCCGGCCGCGGACGAAATTCGACCTCGTGTCGTGTGGGCTCACGCCTCTATATCCGCGGCCTTTTCATGCGCTAGTCGATGCTTTCGTAAACGCACCCGACCATGACTGCGAATGACACGACGTAAGCGGCGCACGCGACGTAGAACGCTACGCCCGCACCGCGAAAAGTTGCGTCAGCAAGCCAGGAAATGGCGAACGGAAATGCGGCGAACGCGACTACCAGTTGGAACGAATTAAACGCCTTCAACATCAGTAGGCTCCTAAACGAATTCCGAAGGCGGCCGGGGGATCTCGCACTGCTGGGGCCGCCACAAGTGCAGGCAGTGCGGATGGTTGTTGATGTGTTGTGCCCGCGGCACGCTAAGCTGCATCACCGTTTCGCTTCCGCGGAAGAACAGCGACCGCACGTACTCCATTTCCTCCCACGTCGGGCAGCGCGTGGCGGTGGACACCGAAACGTGGTCCCAGCCACCGCCGTTGCTCGCGATCACGTTGAGCCGCTGGCCGCGGTGGAAGAGCACGTACGCTCCGTCGACTGCTCCTGGATCGCCGGCGATCTTGAAGCCTTCGAGCACGCGGGGAATTGGTTCGCGGATCATTCGTACGCCTCGTGCTTGTGCGGGGCGTTGGCGATGTCGCCATCGCGCTCTGCGCACGGCTCGCACAGCGGCAAGCCGTCCGGCAGGCACACCACGGGTAAACCACAGACGCGGCAGGGCGCTGTGTCGAACACGCTGCGAGCCACGGCGTCCGCCCAGATGCGGAAGTAGTCAGCGGCGAACCGCAGCCGCTCGAGTTCGTCCGCCGCCTCGGTCATCAGCGCAGACATGGCCGAGTCCGCAGCGTAGCGGGTGGCGAGGTCGCGCAGATCCGTCACCAATGCGTCCATCGTTTCCTGCTCCCGTGTGTTAGGCAAAATTGCGTGGCGATAGGTCGACTTCAATGATCGACTCCGGACGATTCATGAACGCGCGGAACCGCTTGCCGACCAAGTCGGCGAAAACTCGCGCCGGTTTCTTGCATGCGATCGAGCAGGACGCCAGTCTGTCTTCCCTGCTGCGCGGCCGCTGAATCGTGAATGCGTCGGGCGACTCTTGGCCGCGTTCCAATGGCTTAAACCCGAGCCGCCGGCCCTCCACGTCGATGCAGACGAGCATGTGCGTTTTACCCCGCAGCCAAACTTCGGCGAATTTCGCGTTCACCGTGATGCTGCTGCGAGTGATGCTGATGCACGGCACTTCGCTCCATGCGCCTTTTTGCCACCCGCCCAGACTCGATTTCTCGATAATCTCCCACGCCATAGCTATTCCTCCGCGAATTGGGGCACTTCCCAGAACTCAACCTCGCACGGATCATGCGATTCGTACCACGCCGCGAGCGTCTCGCGGACCCACAGCAGCCCGTGCAGCACGGGCATGCGGCGCTCATCGAGCCGCTGCATGCGGTCGGCCAGCCGATCGCCGCGGATGCAGCAGCACGCCGCGCTGTACTCGACCTTCCGCGGGCCGTGCTCGGCGCGGAACCAGTGCTTGGCCCGCAGCCACCAGGAACCGCCGTCGGTCGCCGCGAACTCGTCGTCGGCCATCGCCTCGAAGCGAATCCGGACCGCAGAGACGAACTGCGGATCGAGCGCGTGGGCGACGCCGGTGTCGCGGCAGTGGAGGCAGCGGTAGCGGGGCGCCTCGGCGTAGCAGAACGCCCGCTCGCGCTCCGCCTTCGCCGCGAGGGCGCGCCGCTCGAGGGCCTGCGAGCGCAGGAACCGCGGCACGTCGCCATAGGGCGGCATCGCCAGGTCGCCGCGCTCGAGCTCCGCCAGGATCGGCTCGACCTCCTCCCATGAGACGTCCGTCAGCACGCGCTGCATCGAGCGCAGCATCGCCACCGCTTCGTCGCCGCGCGGGGCGCCGCTCTCGACTGCCGCCGCCTCCGCGGACTTGGCGAGCCACTCGCGGTACGCGGGGAACGCCACGCCCACGGCGCGGATCACATTGCGGGTCGCGTTAAGGTCCATCGCTCACCTCCATCGTTGCCAGCCGGTCCCGCTCGCACGCTTCGTCCACCGCGCGCCACATCGCGTTGCGGTCGGGGGCGCCGCGCACGTCGCCGCTGCGGGCGGTCACCGGAGTGCGATCCGACGTGCGGTTGAGCCACTTCGTGAGAAAGGCCAGCATGCCGCCGGCGGTCTTGCGCTTCGCCGGATTGCTGCGAAGCCAGAGCTGGGCTTTGTGCAGCTCGTCCTCGACCGCGAGGTGCGATCCGTAGACTCGCCGGTACTCGGCGAGATCGCGTTCCGGCAACGCCCACTGGGATGCCGCGGACGCCTTGCTTGCCTTGACCGGGAACACCCACCGACTGGGTGGGCTGACGTCCGGGGGTCCCGACGACGCCTCGGGCGTCTCGGGACTCACTTCTCCGTAAGGAGAAGTCTTCTCTGAGTAGTTAACGTTATCGTTATCGTTTGTAGTGGGCTCTGGAGAAGCCTCTGCAGAAGCTTCTATAGACGCTTCTGGAGAAGCCTCTATAGAAGCGACTGGAGAAGGCTCTGCAGAGGCTACTGGAGACGCTTCTGGA
>ERZ761592.90-NODE-90-length-48860-cov-211.267391_pt1 | contig 48860 bp, 65 predicted proteins | sample MGYA00433095_ERZ761592 | MGnify/ENA primary metagenome ERZ761592 (study PRJEB28899, sample SAMN03785554) | bioreactor sludge metagenome | biome: EBPR Sludge; feature: EBPR Bioreactor; material: 0.22µm filtered reactor supernatant | place: Saint Lucia: Queensland... | reverse complement strand
AATAAACGCTATTAGTAGAGATAGTACCCCGGCTATTTAGTTTATAGGCTCAAAGACAATAGGATCTCCATTAGCTAAAACGCATTTCCACGAGATGGCGGCAAACAGGATTAGGTGTGGAAAAGTTCAAGAAACTCTCTCGAACTCCCGAAAAGATGGCAGGGAGTTTGCTTTATAAAGAGAAAGTGGAGGAAAGTTAAATGAGTGAAAAGAAGTGTGGGAACTGCTTCAAAATCAAACCGATCTCGGAGTTCTACGTCAAAAGATATAGAGACCGAGTGGGGACGCAATCGAGATGCAAGTCTTGTAATAAAGAGGTTTGCTATGTCTGGAGAAACAAGGCTCGGCCTTGGAAGATTGAACGCTATCTCGATACTGGAGAGGCAGTAAAATGAAGCTCCTTTTGATCGCTTTTTCGCTGTCAATTTCGGGCTGTGCGATGGGCGGAATTAGCCCCACTTCGAGCGATCCGAGCGCGGCCGATTTCCGCCAAAGATACCTTCCACCGGCCGTTGGACCGGACGGATATTACCGTGGAAGTGCCGCGGACCTGGCAATTCGGGCCGCCGAAACCCGAAATCCGGGCCTCAAAAAGCAGGTCGAAAACGCCCAAATTTTGGAGACTTTGGAAATTTCCATTTTTCGTGGTGCTCAATAATTAGGCAAGTAAATAAACCTATGGGCATATACAACACGAAAAAACCTAATGTGGCTAAGGAGTTACCTAGTAACGTACTAACCATGTTTAGTGCAGCTCAAATATATGCGATCTGAGCAACTAGAATAGTTTTTGTATACCTCTCAAGTCGAATATATAGCATTTGGCCTAAACATACTTAGTACGATAGAGGATAATAAACCCTGTATAATCGCGTAGTTAGTATAAAATTAGTTTATTTTCCTACTATTTCGGCCCCATATCCCCATATGAAAATAAAGTTATGAGACAGAGAATTCAGATGAATTTGCTAAAAAGTAGGAAAACTAAACAAATTCAATGTTAAGTTATTGAATGCACACAGGAATTTAACGAAAATCTACCTGTATTGTTTAATTTTGGCTGTTTTCCTACTTTTTTGAGCTTTTGGGTCGATCTGAAATAAAATAAAGTTTTTATTTTTGAAGTGGCTTTTTGGTCAAAAAAGTAGGAAATCCGAGCCTCAACATTTTCTCAAAAAGCGAGGTCGGCAATGCCGGATCAGTTACCCAATTTTGAACAAAAAGTCGTGATGGCCGTTCTCTCCGTTTTGATCGTGGTTGTTATTCCGGCCGGATGCATGTACGGATGCCCGAAGTACCGGATCTGGGAAAGAGAGCAACAAAAAAAGCCGAGCTCGCGCAAGCCGAGTGGAATAGAAAGATCAAAGTTGAAGAAGCCAAGGCCAAGAAACTTTCGGCGATCGAAGAAGCTGCCGCCGAAGTGACGCGCGCAAACGGCGTTGCTCAAGCAAACCAAATCATCGGTGAGTCTTTGAAGAACAACGAATCTTATTTACGATATCTTTGGATACAAGGACTCCAAGACAAGGACAACAACGTGATCTATGTTCCTACCGAAGCAGGACTTCCGGTTCTCGAAGCAGGAAAGAGAAATTGATTTAACTTTTCGCGTGGATTGTTTTCGCCAATTACTTGACACGCGGAAGGGTTGTAGCGCGCATGTCCAATAAGGACCTTGGCCGTGGAGAGTAGAGGACGGCCCCGCCTATGCGGAAATATCTCTTATGCGCGTGAGTTTTAATATGGAATATAGATTGGCCCGTCCAGCTATGCGAAACTTCTAAGAGACCGTCGAAAGCCGCCAGGAGAGAACCGCCCCACTGTGACGGGCCGGGTCGAACAATAACATTTACAAATTGATTTTCAATCTCTAAGTTTTCGCTTCGACCGTCGGAGTTAATTTGGAGGGGATCAACTTGAGCGAGCTACAAGGCGCACTGGACGCCATCGATTTAAAAATCATCAAATATAGTCCCGACAAACAACGTCCGGTTTCGACCGATCGCAACGGAACTCTTTCAATTAAGAAATTCATGGAACTCCTAAGCAATGAGCTACGTGAGAGGGTTTCTGAGTTCCCGCGTGTGCTTAAGGGCATATATGACGAGCGTGAAATGGGAAAGCTCATCCACGAACTCGCTCAAGACCAAGGTCTCGTGAAGGAAAAATTCGAAGCCCCGGCCGAGCTCGATGGCCTAGTTCTTAATTGCAACATGAGTGCGAAGGGACGGGATGATCAATTCTTTTTGACCTACCCCGACGAAACCATTTCCCCCATATCGGGTCACTTCTACTTACTCGCCCATCAAATGGGGCCGATCGAGGCAACGGCAGTAGCTAGAAGAGTAATTCCGGAATATATGCCCAGGGAAAAAGCTGGCGTCATGCAGCGAAAGACCGGCGAGGGCAAAGAGTACCCGGCCTTCAACACTTATACGCCAGCGCCTTGGACTAAAGTGAAATTGGACGAAGTCCCAAATAAGCCGCCAAACTTATTTGCGAAACTCGTGGACCATCTCTTTCCGATACCGATTGAGCGCGAATATTTCTACGACTGGCTTCACGCCTCACTCTTTGATCGCGCGTTCGTCTATCTGGTCTTGCGCGGAGATCCGGGCACTGGAAAGAACCGACTTAAACTCGTGCTCAGGGCACTCCACGGCCATGTGAATTCGATCGACGGCAAACGCTCGACCCTTGTTGAGCGTTTCAATAGTCAGCTTAGCGATTCTACGCTAGGCTGGTTTGACGAATTGAAGTATGACATGGACATGGAAAACGTGATGAAGGAACTTCAGAACGACTCCATCTCTATCGAGCGAAAGGGCGTGGACGCTACGCGCGCCACGAAGATCTACGCATCTCTCGTGATCTCGAACAACAAGCCGCGCGACAATTACATTGCGTTTGATGCCCGTAAGTTCGTTCCGCTTTGGATCACCGATCAGCGTCTCGAGGTCAGTATGGACCCCATGTACATCGATCGACTCACAAAGCGCGTGGAAGACGAAAACTCTCCCACTTACGATCCGGTATATATCGCAAAGATTGCCGCGTGGCTGAAGAAGAGAGGCAAGACCGGGAATTGGCCAAATCTTGAATACCGTGGCCCCGCTTTCTATCTTCTCGCCCACACGTCGCTAAGCCGTTGGCAGAAAAAAGCGGCGATGCTTGTCATGGAAACCGATCCGACCAAGAACATGAAAGTAGAATACGATGAGAAGGACGGGTTCCTTTGGTCAACGCTTGAAGAAATGTCGCTAAAGAAAAACGGCGACAAGTCCCTTCAGTTTCCGGACTTCACGACCGTAAGCCATTTCTTGAACATCTTCCGAGACCTTGACGGTCAGAAAGTTTTTAAGATCAAGCCGGTCAAAGGCAGCTTGATGAATGATTTCTATGTTAAACCACTCACGGAAAAAGTGAACATCGCTACCGAGTCATCAGCGATGGGAATGAGAAAAGGGGAAAGCCGTGACAAAACCAAAAGCAAAGCCGCCAAAGAAGACAGCGAAACCTACGACCTCTGAGAAAAAGAAAAGAGCTCCAGGAGCCGGACGGCCGCGTCGAGGAAAGTATGGAGGCCCTGAAGCCTATCAAGGTGTTCCGAAAAGCGATCCGCGCTATCGGAAAGTTACGACTCAAGAGGACACTGAAACCCCATACGATGCCGAGACCGATGAGTTTTTGACCGCGGATGTTTCTAAGTACTACCGACAATTTCCGCCGCCGCGTGGATCTCTAGAATTCCGAAGGCTATGGCTTGAGCACATCGAGATCATCGCTGCGCGCGGAAACTTCAAGACGATTTTTCTCGGATGGCTCAAGATGCTTTGCGATGCCCATATTGAGTACGAGCGTTTATCTAAATTTCTTCGCGTTCACGGAGAGACCTATGAGTCTGGCGGGCGAAACGGATACGTTGTACGTGTGTATCCTCAGGTAGCCGCTCGCAATAAAGTTAAAACCGATATTATGGTATACTCGCGAAGACTTGGGATCGACGCGAGTAAAGATCAAACGGTCGTTCCTCCCAAGGCAAAGCAAAGCGAGTGGGCTTGATAGGAAATGGACCGAAAGAAATTCGACAAAAAGAAATTCCCTTTCTGCGATAAGGGGCACAACTATGCCATCGATATCGTGGAGGGGAAGATCGTCGCCTCGAAATATGTGAAAGGCGCGTGCCTTAGATATTTGAACGATCTCGAAAATAAAAAAGCGAATTTCTATTTCAATGCCGATTCCGCAGAGAAGTTTCTACGCCTTGCCCAGAAGTTCGATCATGTGATCGGTCAATGGGATACGCCTAACATCGTCTTTGAGCCCTGGCAGTGCTGGGTTTGGATGACGATTATGGGATTCATCAACAAGGATACTAAGTTTCGCAGGTTCCGCATGGCTCACTTGGAGGTCGCGCGCGGTAACGCTAAGTCGGCTATGGCCTCGCAAGCGGGACTTTATTTCTTGGCGCTCGATGATCCGAATGGAAACCAGATTTCGACCGTTGCGACTAAGAAAGAGCAAGCGCGGATTGTTCTAGACTCTAGTCGTAACATGGCCAAGAAATCCCAGTCCTTTCTTCAAGGAACAGGTGTCAAGGTTCTCGCCCACAGCATTACACATCCCCCGTCAAACTCGATGATGCGGGCATTGTCTTCCGAACACTCTGGTCTTGACGGCCTTAACGATGTGCTTGCGATTTGCGATGAGCTCCACGCGATGCGCGCGGAAGTTTTTGACGTCATCACGTCCGGTATGTCGAAGAGGAAAGACTCACTCACTCTTTGCATTACGACCGCGGGCTTTGATGAAGACAGCGTTGGATACTCCCAATCGATTTATGCTAAGAAGGTCGCCACTGGGGAGGTTCAAGATGATCAATTTTTCTCTGTGGTCTATACTCTCGATGATGGCGATGATTGGGCTGATGAGTCAGTATGGATTAAGGCCAATCCCAATTTAGGTGTATCGGTAGATCCTGTAACTCTTAAGGCAAAGGTCGAAAAAGCGATCATCACGCCAAGAGATATCAAGAACGTGAAGGTCAAACACATGAACCTCTGGATCTCAGAGGCCAATGCGTTTTACGATCAAAAGAAATGGGATGCTTGCGCAAACCCGGCGATAAAAATGGAGAATTTCCTACATCTCCCGTGTCGACTAGGGATAGATTTAGCCTCCCACATCGACATCACTTCGATCGCAACAGTTTTCCGCGATCGAAAAGATAAAGAAGAAAAGTACTACATCTTTGATCGGAGCTACATCCCAGAAGGCACGGTCAAAGAAGTGCGAAGCCCTCTTTACGAAGACTGCATCTCAAAGGGTTTCTTGATCCAGACTAAAGGCGAGGCCATCAATTACGATTTCATTGAAGAAGAAGCGCGCGACATAGCGAAAAGGTTTAAAGTACAGGAGTGTCTCTATGATACCTGGAATGCGACAGCTATGGCCCAGAAGCTCTCTGGAAACATTGAGATGGTGAAGATCGCCATGAACGTGGCGAATTTCTCGGAGCCGATGAAGAAACTCGACGCCTTAATCCGACAAGGGAAAGTTGTCCACAACGGATCTCCACTTCTTCGTTGGTGTTTAGGGAATGTTGTTGCTAAAGAAGATCACAACGGCAACGTCTACCCGCGAAAGAGTCATGTGCGCTTGAAAATCGATCCGATCGTTGCCATCCTTATGGCTCTGGCCGGTTGGCTGCAAGACGAAAGCAAGGAGTCGATTTATGAAGAACGCGGAGTCCTCACAATCTGAGAAAATGAAAACTATCACGCTCTGGGATGAAGACAGCGGAGAGCCGGTAGTGTCTTTGTTGCGAGGCCATCACTCCCTAGAAGTCTTCAACAAGGCATTCATGGAAGAGGGATGGGAGGGTGACGAGTTCACGCAAGACCAACTCCATCACGAGTTTTGGTTTGAAGATCTTGACGAAGATTTGTGGATCAAGTCCGAAGAGGGTAAGCCCGGCGCGGAGCCGGTGACGGTCGCTTACACTTGAAGTGCTGAAGAGCCCGAGCAAATTCCTAAAGAGAAAATTTCTCTACGACCTTCTCGAAAATAATTGCATCTCTCCCTCGGGCATCGAGTATGACCGAGGGGAAGTCCTAGACCTTCTGCTGGAAAAGGAAACCCGAATTCACGCGCCGGAGTTCGATAGGAAGCTCCGGGAAAAAGCAAGAGCCGAGATCGCGGTAATCGATCATTGGGATAAAATTCGTGACACACAGGATCTCATCTTCCTTTTGGTAAAGGCGCTTCAGGCCAAGAACCCTATTTAGCTACTGGCGTCAAACTGGACTTTTCCAAAAAATACTTTACGCCGTGGCGTTTTTCCCTCTAACTTCGGTTTCAGGGGAATTAATGTCTAAAATTATCGAATTGAAAAACCGCGCCCAACGGACGGTTAACGTCCGCAATCAATCCGCAACGAAGGCGGAGATCATTCTCTACGCCGAGATCGGAAAAGATTGGTGGGGGGATGGATCTTACGTCTCGGCCAAGGATTTTTCTGATCAGTTGGACGCCCTTTCCCCGACCGTCAATGAGATTACCCTCCGCATCAACTCCGCGGGCGGAGACGTCTTTGACGGCATCACGATTTACAATCGACTCCGCCAACACAAAGCAAAGAAGATCGTTTACATCGACGGCCTTGCGGCCTCGATTGCTTCGATCATCATGCTTGCCGGTGATGAGATCCATATTGGCGAAGGCGCCATGGTCATGGTTCACTTGCCGTGGACGATGACCTGGGGCAATCGCATGGACCTCGACAACGTGATCAATCGCTTGATGGACGTTGAAGAGCAAATGTTGGGGATCTATTCGCGTCGCACGGGCCTCGACAAATCCGAGATCCGTCCGATGCTTGAAGCCGAAACCTATCTCGATGCCGATCAGGCCGTTGAGAAAGGTTTCGTAGATAGCAAGGTGGAAGACTCCTTGCCGATCGCGGCTTCTCTTTTTGATCGCGAGTGGATCAATAAGAAGCCGAAAAACCTTCGCTCAGAGACGAGTTTTGTTTCGGCGGAGATTGATAAATTGAAAAAGAAAATCGGGGACAGATTAGCTCGCAAATAGCGTAGCGGCTCCGGAGACTTTTTAAACTAAAACAGGGGAACAAAATGAACGCTGAACAAATGAGAAAACGTCTCGCGGAAATCCAGGCTTCGCTCGAAGGCATCAAGCCCGGCCAAGATGGGATCTACTCCGCCGAACAAAAAACTGAAGTCGATGCTCTGAGTGACGAGTTCGACAAGCTCTCGGAAGCTCTTGAGACCCAAGAGAAAATCGAAGCGAAACTTCAAAAGGCCAACGCCTCGCGCGGCCGACAAGTTCCGCCCGCGACTCCTTCGACTCCTGCCCATGTGCAAGTTGGCCCTAGCGCCAAGGACAAATTCGGCGGCTTTGAAAATGTCGGCGAATTCATGATGGCCGTTCGCAAGGCCAAAATTTCCGACAATGTGGACACTCGCCTGAAAGGCGCGATGTTCGAAAAAGTCGGCGAAGACGGCGGGTTCTTGGTGCCCGAGGAACTCTCGAACACGATCTTGGATCGCCTGCGTCAAGAGCAAGAGTCGCTCCTCGCGCGCACGACCCAACTCACGACCGGCGGCAACAACCTCACCATCCCGACCGATGAGTCCCAGCCCTACAACCAGGGCGTGACTGCGTACTGGACGGGTGAAGGCAAGCCGATCACCGAGAGCCAAGGCACGATTGGTGAAACGTCCTTCAAACTCCACAAGTTGGCCGTCTTGGTCCGCATGTCGGATGAGCTCCAAGAGGACGCTCCGGCCGTTGAAAGCTGGATCAAAGCCGCCGCTCCCGCTGCCATCGTGTCGAAAGTCAACGATGCGATCATCAGCGGAAACGGCGCCGGCAAGCCCATGGGCATCATCAACTCGCCCTTCACGGTCATGGCCGCGAAAGAGTCGATGCAAACCGCTGACACCATCAACGCGAAGAACATCATCAACATGTACTCGCGTATGCTTCCGCAAGCTCGCGCTGGCGCAGTGTGGGTGATCCATCCTGCCGCCGAAGCTCAGCTTCTCGGCATGAAGGACGACAATGACAATTACATCTACCTGGGCCCCGGTTCGCAGATGAACCAATCGCCCTACGCTACGCTTCTCGGCCGCCCGGTGATTCCGATGGTGTCCGCGTTGCCCGCGCTTGGCGATCTCGGCGATATCATCTTCGCGAATTTTTCGTACTACTACTCGGTCACGAAAGTCGGAGGCATCAAGTCCGCGACGTCGATCCACATGGATTTCGACCGCGACATGGTCGCCTACCGCTTCACGTTCCGCGTGGACGGGAAGGTGCCCTTCAAGGCGCCGGTTACGACCCAGAACGGAAGCTATAACATGTCGGCTTTCGTCACTCTGGAAGCTCGCTAATATTGAAGATGGGCGCTCGGCTGGCTCGAGCGTCCTAGCCTCTTAGGTAAGTAGAAGAGAAGTCGAAACCAAAATTTTTATCTGGAGAAAAACATGAACGAATTTTTGATGGAAAAAGCAAACATGAAGGTGATCGCCGATCCCGTGGATTTCAACACGGCGGCCATTACGGGCGGACGCATCGGCATGAAAGGCTATGATCGTATTACGATCATGCTGATCATGAACGGCGGCACGTCGATTACCAATCGCACGTTCGACCTGAAGCAGCACAACGCCGCTTCTTCGGGCACGACCAAAGCTTTGTCGGTGGACAATCCGTACTACCACAAGGTCGGATCGGCTACGAAGTTTACGAAAGTGAAGCCGGCCTCGGCGACCGACAGCTATGATCTCCTGACCTTGATCGGCGACAACAAGTCGGTCATCGTTTTTGAGGTCCTGGCCGAAGATCTTGACGTGAACAACAACTTCGCGTGGGTTTCGATCAATGCTGGCGACTCTGGCGCTACGTCGCTCGGCACGATCATCGCCTTCGCTCATGAGCCGGGCACCAAGCCTGCTTATAGCCTCGACTTGTAAGAGTCGGCCCAGCTACTTAAAAGTTGATTATTGGAATTGGGGGAGGGAAACTTCCCCCAATTACTTTATGCCTGGAGGGGCCATGAAAAAAGAAAAGACCGTGAAAATGAAGTTCTCCGAGGACATGTTCTACAATCTGGACTTGATCTACAATAAAGGGCATGTCTATGAAATTCCCGATAACATGGTCGAGCGATGGAAGAAACGCGGCGGCGTGATCGTGGATGATGCCGGAGAGCCTGTGCAAGTGGACGCCGACGTAGCCGCTGGCAAATCGCCGGTCCCGGATGCCGGTGATGCGACCACGCCCGACACCGAAACCGTTGAAGACGGCGGTAAAAAGGAAGATGATACGGAGGAACATGGTCGCCGTAAGAAAAAAGGCCGTCACTAAATCCGAAAAGTAGGGGGAGTCTATGGCGTTTAATTGGAGAAACATTTTTTCCTTGCGTCGTTCTCCCCCGAGCGACCCGTCCTATCAGAGGGGTTTTGGTTTTACGAAAACCGGACTTTGGATGAATGACGACATGGCGATGAAAGTCGCCGCGTTCTACCGGGGCGTAATCTACATCTCAACCCAGATTGCAAAGCTTCCCTGGGAGACCAAGAACTCGAATTTTGAAATCGTCGAGGATGGCCTTTCGGCCCTTCTCGATCTCGCCCCTAACGACGAGATGAATGCCTTCTTCTTCCGCGTGTGGGCCATCTCCGAAGCCATTCAGCGCGGGAACTCCTACGCCGAAATTGAGAGAAACTTCACTGGCCGTGCGATTGCCATGCATCCGATCGTGGATAAGAGTGTCGAGCTCAAGCGCGATGCCGCAGGCAAGCTCTACTATGAAGTCGGCCCGGGTCGGTATTCGTATGACCGCGGTAATTCTACTCGCATGATTCGTCTTGACCCAAAAGACGTTTTCCATGTCCGCAATTTCCATACGAAAGACGGTCTCGTTGGCCAGGGCCTCGCGGCCTGGGCGGCGGAAACTCTCGGTATTCAAGTCTCGGCCGACCGAATGGCCGGAGGCATCTTTGCAAACGGCGGCGTCCCGTCTGGCGTGATTGAGGTTACTGGATCTCTTTCTCCTGAAGCGCATGAGCGCCTCAAGTCCACTTGGAATTCGATGGGCCAGGGCAGTAAGGCCGGAGGCACTCGTATCCTGGAAAACGGATACAAGTATACGCCCGTGAAAATTGAAGCAGACGTTCTTCAGTTCCTTGATAGCCGAAAATTCGGCGTCCTTGAGATCGCACGCTTCTTAGGTCTACCGCCAACTAAGCTTATGGACAACCAGGCGACTACGTTCTCGAACGTCGAAAACGCCAACTTGGAGGTCGCGACCGATACACTAGATGCTTGGTGCCGGAACTTAGAGTCTGAAGCCGACATAAAAATTCTCAACAAGCGCTATGGCGGCAGATATAGCGAGATCGATCTCTCAAAAGTTTTCCGCGGTGATTTGAAAACCCAATCGGACTATTACAAGTCTATGATGAGTGTTGCCGCCATGACGCCAAACCAGATCCGTGCTCTTGACGGGAAGGCCCCGTACCCCGGCGGTGACAAATATTACATCGCAAACAATAACTACGCGCCCGTTGATCGACTGGATGAAATCATTGATGCGCAAATCACATCCAAAACGAAGTCTCAAGATCCGGGCCAGCCGCCCAAGGAAAGTGAAGAAGAGCGCGAACTCAATCGCGCTGCCATCACCTATTTGAACAGTAAAAAGTAGGCCAATGAAATACGAGGTCCTACTTGCGCTCATCTCTAAACAAGTCGAAGAGAGAGTAGAAGCTCTAGCCTCTTCGCTTTCGCATGGCCGTCGTGGGCCGCGCGGTCATGAAGGTGCCAAGGGAGAGAGCGGCCGGGACGGTCGTGATGGCAAAGATTTTGTTTTGGCCGAGCACGAGGAGACCATCCGGGGCTGGGCCAAAGAGTTCGCTTTAAAATTTGAAGATCTAAGTGCCGAGCAAATTGGAGAGCTTCGCGGCCCGCGCGGTGCCGATGGACGAGACGGAAAAGGCTTTGAGTTCGAAGAACATAAAGAAGCTATCAATGCTCTAATCAGAGATGAAGTAGCCAAACTAGTCCCGGATCTCAAGCTCAAGTTCTCCGACCTAACGGCCGAAGATTTAGCAGAGATCAGAGGACCCAGGGGCCGCGACGGACGCCCGGGAAAAGACTTCGTATTCGAAGAGCACCGAGAATTTTTTGAATCGCTAAAATTAAGATTTTCAGACCTCACGGATGAGGAGAGAGATTCTTTAACCTTGAAGTTCTCCTCTCTTTCTTGCCAAGAGCGGGATGAACTCAGGTTGAGGTTTGAGGACCTGACCGATGAAGAAAGGCTGTCTCTCAGGGGAGCGAGGGGCCCCCGCGGTCAAAAGGGCCAGGCAGGTAGAGACGGCAAAGATGGACTTTCCATCAGGGGACTGCCTGGCCCCGTCGGCCTACGCGGCGAGCCTGGACTAAACGGAAGAGATGGAGTTGACGGGCGGGATGGAGCGGATGCCCCATACATAACCGACATCGACGTAGAGAAGGACGGGAAGAAAATCCGTTTTGTTTTCTACATGTCTGACGGGACCAAGATCCGGACGAATTCAATTGCGGTATCTTCGGATTCTACTCAGCAATTTATCACGGCCGGAGGAGCCTATTCCGTAAACCAAGGCGGAGGTTCTGGAACTCCTGGAGCCGATGGGAAATCCGCTTACGAGATCGCCGTAGAGAATGGATTTGTTGGCACTGAAGAAGAATGGCTCGAGTCTCTCAAGGGGGATCAAGGTGATCCTGGAGCCGACGGCGCGGATGGGGCCGATGGGAAATCCGCTTACGAGATCGCCGTAGAGAATGGATTTGTTGGCACTGAAGAAGAATGGCTTGAGTCTCTAGTTGGACCGGAAGGGCCTCAAGGTCCTCCGGGGGGATCTTCAGACTTAGAATTTTTTAATGAAGGGTCATCTCTAGGAAACGCTTCCGAATTAGATTTTGTCGGAGATGGGGTATCGGCATCGACCGATGGCACTAGGGTAACAGTGACCATCGACCAGTCCGCCTCTAGCGGACAGGTCCTACTCGGCATGGATTGTGAGGCCACGGTATTTGTAGGAGCGGCAGTTAGACTAGAATCTGATTCCCCGACGGAATTGAATATGAGCCAATGGCCAGTACTTTCATCCCTGCTATCGATGGATGCCAGCACCTACGACACTATCGCGGTGAACGGCCTTGCGGACTCCGAGAGTAACGCGAGCATCATAGGAGTCGTCCAAAACAAACCTACAAGCACTACCTGCGACATTAGAATTATTGGACCAATGTCTGGGATATTTTCCGGGCTGAATGTACAAAAAGAATATTTCCTCAGTGACATACATCCGGGCACAATTGTCCCTAGAGACCAAGCTCCGAGTGGATCTGGCAAAGTACTCATTAGAATTGGGCAAGCTTTTGGCCCGAGTGATTTCTTAGTTTCAAGGGGAGACATTCATGTCATTCCCTAAAAGGCGGTAACATGGCGGCGGGAAAACTAAATTTATATGTGGAACAGGGAGCTACTTTCTCCAGGGTTTTGACTATCAATGATTCCAATGGAGACCCAGTTAATCTTAGCACATGGACCTTTGCAGGCCAGGTTAGGTCTAGCTATTCGAGTTCTTCGGTAATCGTATCTCTCACACTCACTGTCAAAAACCAGACTACCAATACTGGAGAAGTAGAGATCAGCCTAACGGCCACTCAAACTTCGGCAATACCGGCTACCGGAGTTCTAAGCAGATATGTTTATGACATTGAGGCCACTATCGGATCTGAGAAGAGACGCGTAGTTGAGGGAGAATTTCAACTTAGTGCCGAGGTGACAAGATGAGTGATTTCACAGTCGTCTTAGAGGAACAAGTTTCTTCTGTGATAGAGGTAGGTATTCCCGGTCCTGCCGGTCCCCAAGGTCCTGCGGGAGCGGATGGTGCCGATGGCGCGGACGGAGTAGATGGGGCTGATGGATCAGGCGTCCCGGCAGGGGGAACTACGGGACAACTTCTGGCCAAGGCATCCAATGCCGATGGAGATGTGGACTGGGTAAACCCCTCCGCAGGCGTCACCTACCCACTCCATGCGTCAATCACAACGCATTCCGATCCACCGAGCTATGGTTTCTCGGGCGGTGATAACGACACAGGGATGTATTCCACGGGAGACGGATTTGTATGTTTCCAAGCTAACGGTGTTCGAAAGGCCGAGTTTAGCCAAAACCTAAATGAGTTATTTGGAAACGTAAATGTTGGAGGAAATTTAGATGTCGTCGGAGATATTTCCGCCGCCAACTATCCCCCCACTGGCCCCGGTAGCGCTTTAGCTTTCTTTGACGCCAGTGACGATAACAAGATTGCCGGACTTCCCTATCACCAACTCAACGGAAACGGAGAGCGCGGCCTTTACATCGGCGGCGATATGGAGGTCACGGACAACGGCTACAAAGGTTTCGAGGACTTCAATCCAAAATACAAGCCATCGGAGAGCTCGCCCACGGCTACGCGTGTTGGCCGAAACATTTACTATCAGGTTGATCCGGATAAGTCCGGATTTGATTTCGGGACGTCCGGCAACGCTGTAACTCATGAGAACATGAGCATTCAAGCTTACGGGACCGGCAATCTCGGATCAATCAACGGCTACAATGTGTTTCTACAGATTGGCGATGGCACGGATGGCTTCGAGTTTGGCGGAAGCAATCTATTCAATGCGACCGTGCAGATTAATGAAAACGTAGTTATGACCAACGGTCTCAATGGCTTTCAGTACCGGGCCGAGATGGACTCTTCGGTAACGGTCGATGGGAATTTCTACATCAACTCGTTCTTTGATAACTCGGACATTGATGGGCTCCTGGACGGAAACTACACGGGTTATTCATTTGTCCCTCAGATTGAATCCGTTGCGGATCAAAGATATGTGACTGGATTTTATTGCGGGCCGCAGATCCAATCATTCGAGGGTAACTCGGGGTTTACCTGCTTCAACGCAAGTCCGTTTGTTGGCGAGATGGAAAGTGGAACCCTAAATGGGTTTCAATTTAATCCCCAGAATAATACTGAAGTCCACAGTGCATACGGTATTTGGGTATCAATGGACAATGTGTCCACTTTCGCAGGCACTCAAGAGTCTCTGGTAATCCAAGATCTGACGATTACGTTTAACCAGCCCGGAGTTAACAACATTCAGATTCAGTATGTTGACGACGGCACGGCTGGATCTGAGACAGCCGCGCTCGCTGGGAATCTCATCACGGTCCACATGGAGGCCGGGGTATCGAACGCAAACCAGATCAAGGCAGCGATTGAGGCGAACTTCACGCTCAGTGCAAACCTGACGGTAACGGTATCCGGAGTCGGAACGAACGCCCAAAATGCTCAAGGTCCAACTGGATTCACTGGCGGGGCCAATCCTGGTACTAAGAAAGCCGCGTACTTCGATGGCGACGTCGAGATCACTGGCGACCTATCATTTCAGGGTGACTTGACTATCGGAGCGATGAGCGCGTTTTCAAGTAAGCCGTTGGCTAACAGCGGAGGAGTCCCTATTAGCGGGCATTCGCTGATAACGCAGTGGACTTGTCCGGATAACTCAACGATCGCAAATGCAGATACTCTTGGCGTAAATACTGCCGCCCTCATTCAGCTAGGCGCCAACAGCGCGATTACCACTGGCTTCCTTGGAGTCACGGCTATAGGACTCCCAGCGGTAGCTAATCTCGGGGCTAACACTACGGTTGACCGGATTGGGGGAGCGGCCTTTGCTTTGTCCCTGGATGCTGGTGCCGGTGCCGGGTCAGAGATTGACCTAGTTAGTCTTTGCAGAGCTCTCGCAATTCCTAACGGCATCACGGCCGTAGATAGATTGTATGGGTATGAGTTCTCTCTGCCCTTCGGCTCGATAGCTGCAAATACATGGGCCTTTTATTCTGATGTTGCCGGTGCCGTGATGTACTCGAGCGGTGCATTGAAAGTCGGAGGAACTGACGTACCCTCCAACTCAAGCGTGGGGATTGAGTTAGAGGGCACATCCAGAGCTCTTCTCTTGTCGCGCATGAGCACTACAAACAGAGATGCTTTGACCCCAGTAGCCGGAATGGTAATTTACAACACTACAGATTCTAAGTTTCAGGGATACTCTTCCGGGGCTTGGGTCGATTTACACTAAGAGGATTTTATGGCGATTCAAAAATCCAAGACATTGCCTAACGGCGCCAGCGGTGATTATTGGAGAATAACTTCAATCTATATTGATCGCCAGGGGCTTAGTTGCACTGGCAGGATTGCCCTTTTTAAAGACGCCGCTACCAGTGCCTCGGGCGCTCCTCCGCTTGGGGCCTCCAAGGTTTTCAGTTTCCCGCTCGTCCTATCTGAGTTCCTTAATGCCGATAATGCCGTATCGTTTATGTATGAAAAAATAATTGCCAGGGCAGAAGAGACCCTGGACTACGACATTAACGGGAACCCTATCGATCCGCCGAGATACGTGGACCCCGACTTAGCAGAAGGCGTGGAGGTTTGATATGCAGAAGATAACCAAGGAACAAGCCATAAAAATAGTCGAACAGGCTTTGTCCTCTTTAAAGCTTACTCTCGCCGAGCACGCCCATTTGCAAAATTGCCTGAAGGTTATTATCGCAAGTAGCCCGGAAAAAAGTGAGGGGGAGAAATGATAGTCAGTCTTTCAGAGATGAAGGAATTCTTGTCTATTCCCAGCGGAATAACCGATCATGACACATTTCTGACCAATCAACTCACCTACGTTCAGGAGATAGTGGAGAACTATTGCCGAAGAAAATTTGAGGCGGCGAACTACACTCAAAAATTTTATCCGCGCCAGTACTATGGCCTAGGCACTTCCCAATTGATGCTTGCCATGTATCCCATTATCAGCGTTACCTCGGTGACTAAGGACTCCAGCCTTGTCGATAGCGCCGACTACCATTTCCATAAACCATCGGGAACTTTATTCTGGAATTCCGGATTGGTAGGCAGCGATTATACTGAGATAGTTTACAGGGCCGGGTTTGAATCTGCCGACATGCCGGCTACTTTAAAGAATGTCATCTACTCCATAGTGGAGGAAAGATATAATAAAAAGAACACTGGCGTCGCTCTGAATTTTGGAAGTGACGTGCAGAGGATTTCTATTCCAGGAGCCATCTCTATAGATTTTGATTACTCCCTAAGTAACAATGATCGCAGCACTCCGTTTGGGAGCGTCCTCGGGTCCCAAACAAATATTCTGGATTTCTATAGAAGCGAGAGGGCTATCCAGCCTGGAACAATTGAATTCGTAACGTGAGGTAAAAGATGCTGAAAGATGCATTCAATGCAGTTTGTAAAATGCATAGCAGGGAAGTTACCCTTAAGAGAATAGGTAATCCCGACCTCACGACGTCGTGTCGAGTTACCCCGAGCAATTATTCAAGGAACCTAGAAGGACCGTCGCACACAGTTATTCACGGAAGGGAGTTCATCATTCCTATTGACTCCATCCAAAGTAAATTCTCTCCAGTTATAAAGCGCGCCGATAGAATCATCGATGCTGAGCTTGGCCAATTGACCATTGATGAGGTCCAGGAAATGTATGATTTTGGCGGAAGTATTATGGCCTATAGGGTGAGAGTGGAATGAATTTTTCGGTCGATCTCCAAGTTTACGAGAAGGGTCGCCGGGCGCCGCAATACACGCTCGACACCGACCTCAATGGCGAGATCACCTTGGCCGAACTTCTTCAGTTTACGAAAGCTTCGCTCATCATCATCTCCGATCAGGTTCTAAGAGAGGAACAAGATCGCGGCTTTGATAAAGAGCCGGTTGTGGTTGTTGACGGCCGCACGAATAAGCCAGTCATTAACGTCAATCCTCTAGGCTCCATCGAGTTCATTGCCCGTGCTGACATAAAAGAGATGATGCTAGAGATCTGGAACGCCATTGAATATCGTTCTCCAGTAGACACGGGCGAGTACAAAAGTAGTAATGTGGTCGCCTTCAATGGAAGCCAAGTAGCCAACAGTCTTCAAAGTCTAGAGGCTTGGCTGAACTCAAATCCGGTCATTGGTCCAAAAGACATCATTCGTTTTGTGAACACCGCCCCATACGCGCGCCGTTTGGAACGTCTAGGTGTAACGGCTCAGAGGCGCCGCGAGCGCACGGAGAAAAGCCGGGACAAACGCCAAAGGTCTGGCACGAAAATCCTAGCGCCGAATGGGACCTATTTTCTCACGTCTCGCGCCGTGAAGAGGAAATTTAAGAAGAACGTCGGCATCACTTTTGGTTTCATTCCGGGCTACGTCCTGGGCCTGAAAGGCAATTTCCGCACGTATTCGAAGAACCCGAGGAAGAAAAACAACAAGCCGAATAGCTACCTTTATCCGGCCATCACGCTTAGGATCGGCGAGGGAGGGACGCTTTAATGTCATCGCCATATGTTCGTACCCAAATCAAGAACTTCCTCACGACAAACGCGCCAGGGGAGTCGCAAATCGACCTGACTTCCCGTATGGAGGAAATCAAGGAACTCGTCGCCGAGGCCGGTATTGACGCTGATGCGCCGTGGCTGGGACTCCAGTTTATCGGTGACGATGAGATCCCCGTCAGCCTTTCCGCGACCAACGACCAGGGGAAATACCGGGAAAGCGGGGCCATCGTCCTTCACTGCGTCTCCGTGGCGCGCCTCGGAAACGGCGATAGCCTATTGACGCGAGGGGAGACATTGCGGAATCTTCTACGAGGTAGGAGAATAAACGACATCCTCATTCAAAGCGTCACGCCCATGAACTTCGACCAGGGCGCGACTTTGCAGTTTGAAGGCGGATGGATGTCAGGTAGCTTTTTCGTAAGTTATATTCGCGATCTCGATTTATAGGGGGATGGGATGTCGAGCAGTAACGCAGTCCGAGTTTCGTACAAGAAAGAACTCACCTACGGGGTTACTCCGGCTTCTACGCCCGCGAGTCTCGTAGTTCAGGATCTCACTTACACGGCTAAGAAAGGCGGCGCGGAGGGGAACTCGATCCAGATTGAGTACCTTGATACCGGCACCGCGGCCTCGGAAGTCGTGACCGTGACAGGGAATTTAATTTCCGTTTCCATGGAAGACGGCGTTTCTACCGCGACGCAGATTCGAACGGCTGTTCTTGCGAGCACTCCGGCCATGGCCCTTCTCGGATCGGTTGTCGTATCGGGTACGGGCAGCAATGCTCAAAGTGCTCTGGCCGCTGACAATCTGGAAAACGGCGCGGGCGAATTCAAACAAGTTCGCTTTATCTCGGAAGGTTATTCGGGAACGCCTGAGACTACCGAGTCGCAACAAATCCGCACTGACCGCATGTCTTCTGGCCAAGTGGTTACTGGGCTTACGGTTGGCGGAGATCATTCTTTCGAGCTTGCGAAAGAGGCGGCCCTTGAGGACTTCATGGAGTCCGCGATGTACAATGGCTGGGTTTCGTCGTCCCCCCAAAACTTGAACCTGGAAATCAACGTCAGCACTAAGAAGTTGATCCGCGGCTCCGGAAGTTTTGTTACCGATGGCGTTGTCGTTGGTGACATTCTCATTCTCTCGAACTTCGTTTCTGCCGCGAATAACGTCCCAGTGATGGCGACGGTTGTGACCGCGCTTGAGATCACCTTCGCCGGCCCCGCTGGCATGGTGAACGCCGCAAGCGAAGCCGCCACTTACCAAGTGGCTGATAAGCTCACGATCGGCACGACCAAGAAATCCCTTTCGGTCGAGAAAGCTTTCACGGATCTCACCGACAAGGCGATCCTCTACCGCGGCATGATCGTCGGCGAGTTCTCGCTTGACGTTGCCTACGGAGAACTGATCACGGGATCTTTCAATTTCTCGGGCAATGATTACGTGACCGCTGACGCGGCCTCGGAGTTCTTGACCTACAACTCCTACATCGCGGCCCCGGCCACGACGAACTCAATGAACGGTTCGGTGGACATGCCGTTTATTACGACGAACGTGAACGGCTCTTTCAGCCAAGACGATTTCTGTATCCAGAGTTTGTCGCTGAACCTAAACAACAACCTCACGACCCAGAACTGTATCGGTCGCGCGGCTCCGGAGAACTACACTCCCGGCACGGCCCAGATCGAAGTGTCCCTGAGCTCATTTTTAAAGGATGCCAACTTCGGCCTCTTGGCTAAGAAGCTCAGCCAAGACCCATTCGCCATCGGCTTCATGGTGAAGAATACCGGCGGATGGTATGGCTTCTACATGCCTGCGGTCCAGGTTTCTTTCGATGACCCGGCGAGTGCTGGAGCCAACCAGGATGTGTCTATCGACATGTCTGGTCAGGCTAAAGTCGGGGCCAACGGCGAAAGCGCGCTTACGATATATCGTTCTGCATCTTAAAGTGCGGGCGATCACATCGAGAGGCTTTCCCCTTTTGTTTGTGGCCTACACCCGCATCGATCCCCAGTCTTGGCTTTGAACCTTGACTGGGGATCACCTTCGTTGCAAGACTGAGCCCTCAACACAAATGGGGGAAAGCCATGAAAACAAATCTGGACGGTATTTTTAAGTCTGACGAGAACCTCGCGCGCGACGGCGTGTGGTTTGACCTGAGCGACACCGTGGGCTTCAAGCTCCGGCAATACAATCAATTCAATCCGAACACCAAGGCCGCGGTCGCGCGTCACTTGAAGCCCTACGCCCATCAGATCGACAAGAACATTCTTGATCCAAAGAAGGGCCTGGAGATCAAGGCGCGCCTGTTGGTCGAGATCTCTTTGGTCGATTGGAAGGGTATTGAGATCGACGGAAAGCCCACGGATTTCTCTCCTGAGATTGCGGTCCAGTTCTTGATGGAACTTCCCGATCTGCTTGACACACTCACCGATCATGCGCAAAGGACGGAGAACTACCGTAAGGATACCGAGGCCCTGGGAAACTCCTCTCAAATCACATCCGATGGCGCGTAAGATGGGAGAAGCAATTAGCCACGGGTCAGTATTTTGACTTAGTGGCGCGCGGCTTCATCAAGCCTGAAGACCAGGAGCCCTCGATTGAGGGCTTCGAATTCTACATTGACGCATACCAGGAACTGTCTACTTGTCGCCCGGCCGGGATGGATTTACAGCCTATCCCGTTTACAGCGATAGTCGATTATTCTAGGATCTACAACGTAGGGGATTTTGAAGAGTTCAACTATATAATGCGCGAACTGGACAACACGTTTTTGACACTCCACCATGAGCGTCAGAAGAAACGTGATTTGGAGGCCAAGAATGCCAGCGGCAACGCAAACAAGACACATCCGGATAAGCGTTGATACGAAGGGCAGTGTTGAGCTCGACAAGATCGCACGCAAGCTCGGCGGCATCACGAAAGATGTGCGCTCTCTCCGGCAAAGTTTCGAGGGCCTAAGAAACACGATCCTCGGCTTTACTGTGTTCGGCATCGGCATTCAACAAATCGTTCAGATCTCGGATGAGATGCAGAACTTGAATAACCGTCTTGTCATCCTCACCGGCTCCCAACAAGAGGCCGATCGTTCTATGGAACTCTTGCTCAAGACGGCCAATGAGACGAACACTTCGATCGACTCTCTCGGCCAGAGCTACGCGCGGCTTGCGACATCTCTTCGCGACACGGGCGTGAGCACGGAAACTCTTCTCGACATCACGAAAGTTTTGACGAACACGTTCCGTCTCTCAGGCTCTACGATTGGCGAAACCTCGGCCACGATTGTGCAGTTGAGTCAGGCGTTTGCAAGCGGTCAACTCCGCGGCCAAGAATTGCGCTCGGTCCTCGAACAGAACGCTACGTTGGCAGTTCTTCTCCGTCAGGAATTCGGGAAAGACATCTTCAAGAAAGCGGCGGACGGAGCGATCACTGCCGCGGACGTGATGCGTGTTCTTTTCCGCAACATGGATGACATCAACTCGAAGGCTCAACAGCTTACGCCTACCATTGGCCAAACCTTAGTGAAGGCGTTGAATGGCTTGAAGGTTACGATTGGAGAACTCAACAAGGACTTCAACATCTCTGGAAACTTCGCAAAGACCGTGGAGTGGCTGATCGACCGCATTCCGCTTTTGGCGGCTGGACTTACGGGTCTCGCGGCGACGCAGATCCCAGCGCTCCTCGCGAAGCTCCCGTCTCTCACGACTGCGGCCTACGGCCTTGGCGCGGCTCTACGACTCTTGGCTTTGAACCCGCTCGGCGCGGCGTTGACCGCAATCGGTATCAGCATTGTGGTACTTGCCGATGACATGAAGGCACTCAAGAACACGGCACTTGAACTTGTCGCTGTGACTGTCAGACTCGCCGCCGGTTTCCAAGATGCTGATGCCGCGATCTATGGTTTCTTCAGCCGCTTCAGCTTCGGTGCTTTTGACCGTGCCCAAAAGAAATTCAAAGACAACGCGAATAACCTTCGCGCCTTTGCGGCTTCCATCCGAGAAGACATCGAGAACTCCTATAATGTTCTCTCTGGCCCAGAGGATGAGTCCGCCAAACGTCGCGCGGACTACTTGAAGCACTTGGAACAACTCTACGGGAATGCCGGAGAGAAGGCCGACAAGCTCAAGGATATTCTCGGCCGTTTGAACCAAGAATTTATTAAGGGTCAGATTAACGCCTCTCAGTACGGTGAGAAGCTAGTCGACTTCGAGCTCTACAAATTGAACCGCGAGTTCCGCGAAGGTAAGTTCGATCTCCTCGAGTACAATAAACGTCTCGGCGAACTCACGCGCCAGAATTTGAACCGTCAGTTGAAAGACGGCGCACTATCTATTGAGCAATTCAATCGCGCGGTCGCTGAAGGCCGAATGGCTGAGCTTCGCAATCAATTCGACCAGGGACGGATCTCAGTTCAAGAGTTCAATCTAGAACTCGCAAAGGTGTCCTACGAGTTTAGTGCAAGCGGATCTCTCCGCGCGGGCGCTCAAGCCTACGTGGATCAACTCGGAACCACGACCCAGCAAATGGCCGGATTCATTACGAACACTTTCCAAACGGTCGAGGACAGTTTCCTTGAGTTCATCAAGACCGGCGAATTCAATTTCAAGAAATTCGCCCAGAGTGTTATTGACGATCTCACTCGCATCATCATTCGTGCTCAGATCCTCCAGCCGCTTGCGAATGCGCTTGCGACTTCCGGCTCTACCGCTGGCGGAGGAGCTACGGCCGGAACTCAATACGCAAGTCCTAACATCGGTGCGAAAAATGGCGCCGTGTTTGATAATGGTCTAAAGAAGTTTGCGACTGGCGGCGTGGTGAATTCGCCGACAATGTTTGGCTACGGCCGAGGCAAGACTGGGCTCATGGGCGAAGCCGGGCCCGAGGCAATCCTGCCTCTCGCGCGCGGCGCGGGCGGGCGTCTCGGTGTCGAGGCCCAAGTGACTCCGGTGAACGTGGTCGTGAACAATTACACGAGTGCCGAGGCCACGACCAAGGAAAGCGTTGGCCCGAACGGTGAGCGCACGATTGAGATTTTGATTACCAACAAGGTGAAAGAAGGCATCGCGAACGGAAAATATGACCGCGTTATGCAGCAATCCTACGGTCTCCAACGGAAAGGATCGTAATGGAAACCTGGCCAGCGTCCTTTCAACAAGTTCTTAACGTAGACTCCTTCCAGCTTCAGTTTGGCGATACGACCGTGCGCTCGACCGTTGACGGCGGCCCGGCCAAGGTTCGCTCGCGCTACACGCGCGGCGTGGATCTCCTGCAATGCACGATCTACATTGACTACGACCTCTATGAAGAGCTCAAAACTTTCTACAAGAACACGCTCAATAATGGCGTGAGAACTTTCTCTTTCAATCATCCGTTCACGGGCCTCCCGGCCGAGTTCCGATTTGCGGAGCCGCCGAACATGACTCCCCTTGGAGGCCGGGAATATCGGGTGAACATGAAATGGGAATTGATGCCATGACCTTTAGATCTGTAGGGGGAAAGACTTTTACTGCAAATGCCAAGGACGCAAATATTCTGAGACGGCATCGCTGGACTATTACCAGGGATGGCTACGTTATTACTTGCATTAAGGGCAAGGTTGTCAGTCTGGGCAGATTATTGCTCGGGGCCCGTAAAGGGCAGATCGTTGATCATATCGACGGAAATCCATTAAACAATACTCGTCGCAATTTAAGGGTTTGTAATAGGTATCAAAGCGCACAAAATCGTGGCCCACTTGGCAATATGCACGGTTTCAAGGGAGTCCATTTTGATAAGAAGCGTAAAAAATATCGTGCTTCTTTATTGGCCTACGGAAAAATAAAACAGACGCCGCGCTTTAATACAGCCAAAGAAGCGGCTCTTGCCTATGATGCCCTGGCTCTCAAGTTTCATGGTGATTTCGCCAGGACTAATTTCTAATGGCCAATCAGCTTAGCCCGGAACTTTTAGCACAGCTATTTGCCCAGGAGTCGGATGATCCGTTCCTGGTACTCGTGACCATCTCTCACGAGTCATTTGATGATATCCGTCTTGTGAATAACACGGAGAACATTACTTCGCGCGGCCAAGTGTTCCAGGCATTTCCTATGAGAATTCGCTTCCCCGTCGATGACGGAGAAACGCTCCGGGATTTCAACATCGACTTCGACAACGTGGCTCTCGATTTGATTGAGGAGATCCGGACTGTCACTACTCAAATGGATTGCAAGATCGAATTGATCCTTGCCTCTCTACCTGATGTGGTTCAGATCCCCGTGGAAGATTTGAAGATCAATTCTGTCATTTATGATGCCACGAAAATTTCGGCCAAGATCGTTCTCGATAATTTCCTGAATGTTGAGATCACGAGCGAGAGATACAATCCCTCAAATTTTCCGGGGCTCTTCTAATGGCAGACCTCGCTAAGTACGTCGGCATTCCTTATGAGAAAAAGAATTGCCTCGATCTTGTCAAAGATTTTTACCGCCAAGAACTCGGCCTTGAGATCCGAGAATACTACGAGGGAGACACTCCCGACCGTCGTGATGTGCAAACTCTCATTGCTTCTAACCGAGGGGATTTCGTTAGAGTGGAGCGCGGAGATGCGCGACTCGGAGATCTCGTCATCGTTAAACTTTACGGAATTGAAAGCCACATCGGGATCTTTGTGTCCCAACAATTCATGCTCCATTCAGCTAGAGGCATCGGTAGCTGTATCGAAAGGCTGAAGAAGTACGAGAACTTGATCTCTGGCTTTTATCGCCATAGGGAATTGCCAGCATGATCAAAATTAAATTTTCATTCGACAATACAAGCCGCCACGACCGTGAACTTGAGATCATCGAGGGAGAACTAATATCAGATCTCGTCCCGCGCGTGATGGCCGAGATACCGATGCCCAAGGAAAAATCCTACGGCGACGTCTTTCAGGTTCTCATCAACGGCCACAAGATTGAAAGCGACATGTGGCCGGTCACGGCCACAAAAAAGGAAGACCGCGTTCTGATTGCGCCTTTGATCACGAGTGGGGACAGCGGTGAGCTCTTCAAGCAAGTCCTGATCATCGCGATTGCCGTCGTGGCGTCCGTGTTCTTGAGCCCGGCCGTGGGCGGCGGGATCTATGGAGCCCTAGCCGTTTCGGCTGTGACCATCGCAGCAAGCCTTGCTCTGAACGCGCTCATCCCCCCGCCAGTGCCGGAGGGCCTCGGTACTCTCGGCGGCCAACAGAGCTACGAGTCCTCGCAAATGTACACGCTCACCGGCCAATCGAACACGGTTCGCCGGTTTGAAACTGTTCCGCGCGTTTACGGGAAGCATCGGATATTTCCAAACGTCGCGGCCACTCCCTACACGGAACTTGAGACCGATCCGGTGACGGGCGAACTCGTCCAGTACCTTTACGCGATCTATGATTTTGGCATGGGCCCGGCCAACGTCTCTAGTCTCATGATCGGAGACACCCCCTTCGACACGACAAACTTCAAGGACTTTGATTTCAATTTCGTAGACATGAACCGACCCGCCAATGATGAGGGGACCTGGGACAATGTCCTTCAGAATGACTTCACGATCTACAAAGGCGACAACGAGGGGGAACAACTTGGCGTCGGACTCGATGGTAATAAGAATGATGGAGACCCTCAAGATACTTGGGAGGCTATCAGAAACTCGGCCCCAAATAGTGATGGTTCAGGACAAGAAATTGCCCTTGGATTTACAAACCCTATTGGCCTCTATGGTTTCTCCGCTACCGGAGTTCGAGACTACCGCCAGATCGACCTCGATATTTCGTTCTCGAAAGTCGGCGAGAACGTCTGGCGTAAGTGGAACGACATGGCCTACGTCTCGACGTTCACTTCGGCGGGCGGCGACACGGTTCTCTACGATATCGCGCTCGAGATATTGCTCCCGACGTCGCCGGTTAACTCGACTTACTTTGTAATCACAGACAACGACCCCGGCATCGACAAATATTCGGTTCCGTATTCCGCCGTTCATGCGTTCACCGGCCGCTACGTGCGATTGATCTCCATGGGCCTCAATGGAAACCAGAAAGGCCTTGTCGTTAAGAACCGCTTCGGCCTTCAGGTCGGAGCGCCTGTTTTCCGCGGACCTACGTACATCGGGACCATCGCGTCGATCTCCGTCTACGGACCCGACAACACGTACCGCATTCTTACTATGGAAGAAAACGTCAATAAGTACATCTCTAACGTTGCGTTCTTCTACCAAGGCCAAACCAATCCGGCCGAGAACTACCGAGCGTGGACAAACGCTGACCGCTTCAGATCGGGAACCAACACGCTCGGCCGCGCGCGAATCAAACGCTCTGACACCGCGCCGGTTTACTCGACATTCAAGTTTACGCCGAGGGCGCCCGGTCAGTACAAGGTCCGCGTCCAGCGCCTCTCGACGAGTAGCCCCTACACGACAAACGTGGCGGACAGACTTACGTGGAGCGGGATCACTACGCGCTTTGCGCGGCCCCCGATTGTCACCGACAAGCGCCACGTCTTTATGGAGCTTCGCATTCGCGCGACAAGCCAGTTGAATGGAACGCTATCAAATCTCTCCGGCGTCGTGAGTTCCGTACTCGACGTCTACAACGGAAGCACTTGGGTTAAACAATATTCGTCCAATCCGGCCTGGGTTTTCTGCGATCTCTTGACCGGCCAAGTGAACAAAAAGGCCGTGGACAAATCGCGCCTCCATCTCGACTCGATTACTGAGTGGGCGGATTTCTGTGACGAGATCCCCGATCCCCCGCCCGGCTTCGACTACGTGTCTCCGAGGTTCTCCTGTAACTTCGTTCTAGACTACGCTTCGAGCCTCCAAAATCTTTTGGGCCAAGTATGCGGCGCTTCGCAGTCAAGCCTCAACATTATTGACGGTCGGTATGGTGTTCTCGTTGACCGTTTGAAGACCGTTCCGGTTCAGATCTTTACGCCTAGAAACTCTCGCGAGTTTTCGAGCTCACGCATTTACTCTTCGCGACCCCACGGACTCAACATCAAGTATATCAATCCAGCCAATAGCTGGGAGGTCGCCGAGGTCACTGCCTACGACGATGGCTACGATAAAGACAATGCGGAACTCATCGAGGACATGACCTCTTTCGCTTGCACGGTTCAAGAGCAAGCGTGGCGGTTTGGTCGCTTTATGATTGCTCAGAATAAACTCCGCCAGGAGACCATGAGCATCACGGTGGATTTTGAACACTTGGTCTGCACGCGCGGGGATTACGTTCAACTAACACAAGACGTGATGAGAGTAGGCGGTTACCCAGCCCGAGTTAAGACGGTTTTCGGAAACACAATCACGATCAACGATGACCTCGATATCGATCCGCTGTTGAACTATGGTTTCACGTTCAGATCTAAGACTGGCCAGATTTATACTTCGACTCTAACAGCCCTTGAGCCTGACACGTTTGAGCTCGACGGACCGAACATCCCAGAGGCGGGGGATCTCATCGCCATTGGAGTGATGGGCCAAATTGTTTACGACTGTATTGTGAAGTCCATTTCGCCCAATGATGATATGTCGGCTCAGATTGTTTTGATTGAGAAGGCCGATGGCATCTACGATTACGAGTCCACAGGCGACATTCCCGAATATGATCCGCAAATCTCCCAAACCTCGGACCCGAACTTCACCGCGCCTGGGCCCGTTAAAGATCTCACCGTTGCCGACTTCGGTTACGAATGCTCGGACATGGGAATTGGCTACGACTATTTTGTCGATTTGATCTGGGGAGTTCCAGACAATTCCGTCTACGAATATTTCTCAATCCTCGTGGACGCGGGCCGGGGCTACTCCGAAGTCGGCACCACGCGCTCAACGCTCTATCGATATGCTGTGAGCCAGGCGAACCTCGGCACGGCTCTCAATTTCAAAGTGATCGCGGTCTCTGCTACCGGCCGAAAGATTGATCTTGGAACCGCTGTTGCTGTCTCGGCGACCGTCGCCGCGAAGTCCACGCCCCCGAGCGACGTCGAAAACCTCGCGACGGATATCACGAACGAAGTCATTCAGCTTTCATGGCCCCAGCTTCCGGATTGTGACGTGCGGGAGTACTTGATCCGTTATTCACCACTCGTCACTGGAGCAAGCTGGCAAGCGTCGATCCCACTTCTCCGCATTGACCGCAACGGAACTCTTGCGAGCGCCCAAGCGCGCACGGGGACCTATCTAATCAAAGCCGTGGACTTCAACGGCAACGAGTCGGCCGACGCCGCGATGGCTGTGACCTCGATCCCGAACCTTTTCAACTTGAACATCATCGAGACGATTTCGGACTCGCCCGGTTGGAACGGCGGCTTTGACCGCGTGGTGAATGTGGGCGGGGCACTCATCCTCGACAACAAAGTGGTCGGCGGCGTGGACACGGCCGAGTACTACGAGGAAGGGATTTACTATTACTCGAACCTTGTGGATCTCGGCGCCATTTATACAGCCCGTATCCAAAGTCAAGTCCAGGCCGAGGGCTACACGGCCGAAGATGTGATGGAAAACTGGATCACGCTCGATAGCGTCGTGGCCATGGCCAACAGCCGGTATTCGGAGTGGGATGTGATTACGGAATACCGCGGCACGAATGAACTCAACGTCATAGCGAATTGGGTTACGCTTGACTCGATCACGGCCTTGAACGAAGGGGCGACCGAGAGCTTCACGGAATGGCGACCCTTCATCATGGGCGACGTGACGGCCAGAATACTCCAATTCCGCTTGAAGTTGATTTCCAGAAAGCCTAGCGTTAGTCCCAGGGTATTTAGCGGAACAATCAAGGTCGATATGCCGGATCGGATCGAGTCCTACCAGAACCAGACGGTAGACGCGATGGACGGTCTGGAGATCCTCTACGATCCGCCGTTCAAAGGCCCGACGCCAAGTCCCAACGTGCAGGTGAGCATTGACGGGGCCGAGAGCGGTGACTATTGGGAGTTTGACTACAAAGATGTTGAGGGCCTTCTTATCCGGATCTACGACAAGAACGATGACCCGGTTTCGCGCGTCGTTGACATTGCAGTTAAGGGTTTTGGAAGGATGAATAGCGAAGTTATATGATTGAAAAGTGGAAAGAAATATCAGCATTTCCTTATTCGGTAAGTAGCTGGGGTAGGGTCCGTAACGACTTAAGAGGGAATTTTTTAAAGGGATCTAGTAACCAAAAGGGATATTTACAAGTTGATTTAAAGTTTGAGGGCAGGAGAATGTACCCGGCAATACACACTCTAGTGGCTTTATATTTTATAGGTAAGAGGCCTGGGCCAAGGCATCAAATAAACCACTTAGACGGGAATAAACTCAATAACAAGGTGGAAAACTTAGAGTATGTTACCCCTAGTCAAAACGTGGTCCATTCGATCTCTCTCGGCCTTAAAAATAAATCTAAAATGTCTTTGTTCTTAAAAAAGAAAGAACTTATATCTAAGCTCTCATTAGAGGGCATGACTAAAGCTGATATTTCGAGAGTTACGGGAATACCCTTTTCCTCTGTTAGATACATTGCGGAGAAGAGGGGAATTTACGGCCGTTTGAATAACGAAGTCATTTAATTAGGGGGAACCATGTCTCAGGATGTTTTTTCGTCAATCAATCCTTCCACCACTTCGGGCACGCAGCTTGCCGCCATCCTTGATGACTTCAAAGATGCGGTGATGTCCGGACTCAGCGGCACTTCGCGGCCTCCGCAAACGACCGCTGGCGGGTACTGGGTCGATACGACCAATGAAGGAAGCCCGAACTTCTACTGGAAGTTCATGCTCTACACGGGCTCAGTTGACGTTGAAGTTTTCCGAGTCAATCTCTCGACCGGCAAAGCCTCGATCTCCGGAACCGACTCGACGTTTGAAGTCTCGCGCACGTCCGCTGATCAAGTGGGCGCGCTCTTCACGTTCTTGAAATCCCGAGTGGCGAACGACGGCCAAGTTCTTGACGGTGACGAGATCGGCGAGCTCCGCTTTTCGGTGAAGAATGATGACGGCGACACGATGGTCGTGGCCACGATGCGCGCCATTGCGAGTGACGATGCGACCGACGCCGCGGCCGGTGCGTATCTCGTTTGGGAGACCACTCCAGATGGCACCGCTTCCGCTGTGGAGCATATGCGCTTGATCAACGGCCGGTTGGGGATCGGCACTCAGACGCCGGAAACCAATCTCCACGTTGCGGGATCTCTCGGGATCAAGTCCGACTACACGGCCGACAGCGCGAACGGCGCGCAGTTGAGCCTTCAAAAGGGCCGCTCTTCGGGAAACGGATCGACTCAGAACAACGACGTAATCGGCGATCTGAATTTCCGAACGACGGATAACGCGACGGCCAAGAGCACATCGGCACGCGTGCGGGCGTCGGCAACTCAAGCCCACACTTCGACGGCTCAAGGAACCAAGCTCGAAGTGCAGACCGCGGAAACCGGGACGGCTACGCCGACCACGAAAGTGACCGTGGGTCCGGACGATATCGAGACCAACTTCCCTCTGAAAGTGAACGCGCAACAGTTGATCATTCAAGACGTCGCGACGTCGGCGACGATCAACCAACTCTCGGCCGCGAAGACGATCGTGCGTTTCACGGGATCGACGGCGACCTCGGTCCGCGGTTTGAATTCCGCACATGCCTCAAAGACGGTCGTGCTCCACAATGCCTCTTCGGCTTCGGTAACGATCGAGCACGAGAACTCCAATGCGAGTGCGGCCGATCGGATCACTTTGCCCGACAGCTCTCCTATTACTATCTCCCCGAGTTCTTCAGTGGAACTGTTCTACTCTCCGACCGACACCCGGTGGAAACTCAAGTCGGGATCTGGCACCGGCTCCGGAAGTGGTTCGGGGGGAAAGAATTACGCCTCGACTCTGTTTGATGGAAAGACTGTCAACGGCCTCAACGTCTACGATGACGGCGCGTCGGCCGTCCCGGTGGACGGGACGGGGGGAAGTCCCGCCGCGATAACTGTTGCGCTCAATACCTCGTCCCCTCTACGCGGAAGTTCAAACATTCGCATTTCAAAATCGGCCGCCGACGGCCAAGGTGAGGGCGTATCTTACGATTTCACGCTCGATCGCACTGACGCGCGAAGTAGCGGGCCGATTGTCATTCAGTTTCCTTACGAGACCTCTTCGAACTACGCAGGCGGGGATATTCGCGTGTTCGTCTATGACCGCGATGCGACCAGGCTGTTGAATGTTTTGTCGCTTACGGGAGATGGGTCGATTGCGGCAAGCGCCAACTCGACACTTTTCACGGGCGTTTTCTATCCCTATAGCAGCACGTCTCAAGACTACCGATTGATCTTTCATGTGACGTCGACGAATGCGTCCGCGTGGACATTTGATTTTATCAATCTGCGGATTGGACCTGAGAGTGTAGTGCCAGGGACTATTACAACGGCTCCTTCGACCTACACGCCAAATTTTCAAGGCTTTGGAACCGTTGCCAATATCGCCGTACAGTATTGGCGGGAAGGTGTGAACCTCCGAATTATGGGGCGGTTCACTACTGGCACGACGACGGCAGTTGAGGCACAGATGAGTTTGCCAACAGGGCTGACTTCAAGCTCGTCGATCGTATCGCTGGAAAATGCTGGAACGATGATCTCTACTTCAAATCTAGCGGGATCATTTTACGTACTGCGCGAACCAAGTAAGAGCTATGTAACCTTCGGACTATCAAACGCGTCCTTTGCGGCCCTAGGTAAACAAAATGGGAACGGAATCCTAGGAAACACTATAACGGTGTCCATCGATGCTACGGTTCCCATTGAGGGCTGGACGGCAACCACGACACTGTCCACCACCGACACGATGCTGATGGGTGCTAAATTCAGTGCCGCTAAAACTAGCTCGCAAACAGTGAGCTCGACGTCACTGACGAAAGTAACGGGATGGACTGTTTCGAAAGATAACGTTGTCCGTTGGGATGCCACGAACAATCGCTACGTTGTTCCACGTGCCGGGAGATATAACGTAACTGGATCTCTTTCGCTTTCTAATACTACAGCGGCAGAGGCCTATTTCGTTCACATCTACGTGAATGGCTCCAGCGTTCGTAGGCAGTATTCCCAAGCGGCGACGGCCACTAACGCCGTCCATGCAGAGCTTGACCTGAACGCCGGGGACTACGTTGAAATTTTCGTTAAATCTAATGCTGATACTTCTTACGATGTGATCACGGACGATGCGACGTTCTTTAGCGTGACCGAATTTGTCGATCCGACAATATTCTCAGTCTACGGCGTGAGTGAAGTCCAGAATGCGATTTTGCAATCTGGCTCGGCGATATCTCTCACTTCAGCTACTCCAGCCAATATCGTAAGTCTCACGCTTCAACCGGGAGAGTGGGATTTGACCGCGATGGCCGGTATCTATCTAAACGGCAACGGCACACGTGTGGCGGCTTCAATTAGCTCGGTATCCGCAACTCATGCCACTGAGCCTCTGGATGGCGGATACACGCAGCTTTCATGGCCTTCGGGCGCGCTTAGCAATCAAATTGTCGCCGTGCCCACGACTACCAAGGTTATTTCAGTGCCCACGACATTTTATTTAGTAGGCTCGGCTTCGTTCACAACCTCGACTGCCACGGCATTCGGCTCTTTAAAGGCCCGCCGTATTAAGTAATGACATAGCACGCCGGGGCTACCCCATGGCCCGTGGCGTGCATATTCTGCGTTTCAAGGGGGAAAGATGGTGGATGAAACTCAGCAAATCCTACGCCGTAAACGCCGCTCTGTAGCGATATCCAAGGGCGCCGCCGTAGTGGGCGGAGGCACTGTCTCAATCAGTACGATCGTTCTTTTATGGAACCTGTGGGGAGGAACATATGCCTCAAAAGATATTGTCAATGCCCTTAAAGAGAACGTGACAAAAGTCGAGGAGTCGATGGTCACGACAAATGCAAATGTGGTCGCGACCAATCTCCAGATCGCCGGAATGGTCGGCGATCTTAAAGTCATGAACTCTCAATTACAGACCTTGACCAAGCTCATTAAGGATGACCTCGTGCATCTCAATAGCGAAGTTCGCGAGCTTCACAAAGTATCCGATAGACAAGCCTTGGAAATTGGAGAGTTACGCCTTATGGTCAAAGGCAGACGTAACTAAATCCATTCCAGGGGGAAGCATGAAAAAAGAATTCTATAAGGACGATTTCAAACTCGGCGGTGACGGCGGCAAGGGTAATGTGGTCGTTGGCGCGGAAGACGGTTTCTTCAAACTGAATTTGAGCCTTTCGTTTCCGGTGCTAAAGGCGCTCCAGCCGATCGCCGCGAAAGCGAAAGACCTGTTGCCCGATTGGGCCGACAAATATGCCGATGAAGGCGTAGAAGCTCTGGCAGGTCTCTTCGGCATCGAAGTTAAAGGCCTCCAGACCAAACCCGAAGCTCCGGCACAGGCGTAAAACTCATGGGCCTTGATACGATCGACATTGAAGATCTCGCAAATCAGTTTGGCGAGGACTTTGTTGCCGTGACTACCAAGGCCGTGATGGGCGCTGTCTACGTGAAGGTCCCCTGGCTTGCTGGCCAGGGGAATTTCTTCGGCAAGGTCGTTCAAGAACTCGTCGAATTTATCGTTCAATACATCGGCCACAACCTCGGGCTGATCGCCTTTCAGTTCAACACTTACGTGTGGACCACTGATCAGGGCCAGGACTACATCGCGTCTGTTGAGAAGAGGCGCGCGATGCCCGAAGACGTGAGCGACGAGGATTGGATGAAAGCGGAAGAGGAGGCCAATCATGCGTTTTTTAATCTATGGAACCTTAAGCGTTAGCCTTCTCTCTGGCTGTGCGACGATGCCATGGATGAAAGAAAAAGTCCCAAACGTCCCTGCGTGCCGTCACTTGAGCACGCGAGTCCAAACGAAACTTGTGAATGGGAAAGAGTATAGACTGGCAAGGCCAAATCCCCAGTGTATGAAAAAGATTGGGGAGCCTGAGTGCGGCTACTGTCGCATGTCTATGACCGAGGAAGAGATTTACGTTGGCGAACAATGGAACCATCTCCTTCAAGTGAAATCTCCTCAAGACGGAAAGATCAGAAAGAAACGCTGGAGTACCGTAATGGAAGAGGCGCTCCTCGTGCCCGCGGAGTCTCAAGCCGCGAGTAAGGCATTCATGATCAACATGTGCCGCATAACTCGCGCGTGTTCAGGAGAGATCGACAGACTCCGCATCAAGCTCGACGCGCTCGATAGCGTCGGCGCTGTGGCGCATCGGCCATGAGACTAGTTCTTGATAAAACCTTGAACACGCTTTTGTTCATCCTGATCTCATTCTCAAGCCTCGCAATCATTATGCTTTTGTACTCGTGCGCTACGACTTTTTCGTTGTAACTTGATTTCCTCCAGGCCATAAATTTCCCATAACAAAGGGGGAATTATGGCTTTCAATCCGAAACGCTACCGTCCAAAATCGCCGCGTGTAAAAAACATGCCGCGCGAACTTGAAGACATTTTGATCGCAAAGATGATCGAGCTCAACACGCCCGAACTTAGAAAAGCGTGCGAAGCCGGTGACGGCAACATGATCGTCGCTCTTTGCGGCGACGCCTATACCGCGCTCAAAGTGCGCGAGAAAACAAACAAGAACGACGGTTTCATGGTGGAGATGACCCAGAAAGTCGGCGGCGGAAAGAAGGGCTGGGCGTGGTGCATGTACCAACAACAAGCCCAAGTCGGTATCGCCGAGATCCTCACGAACAAAGTCTCTCTCGTGCCTCTCAGCGGCGGCGTTCAGTTTGTGTGGAATGCTTCTAAGAAAGTCGTGGGCCTACTTAGAGGTCTCGTCAAAGATGCCCAGGCCGGGGATATCCTTATCCATATCGGAACAAAGGGCACCGGCCACACGGAGAACTTCAAGCGCTGGATGGATAAACCAACTAAGATGTTATGTAATGGCGGCAATACGACGAGTGGCAAAGCGGGTGACAAAGTGGTTCGGGAGGGCGGCGGAAGCTACCTTACAGAGCGATCCGCGTCTTATTGGGTTGGATTTGTCCGACCGTTCCCGGACGTGGCGAAAGAAATTACTCAGCCCAAAGTCCCGAAGGTCGCCGACCAGGGCCAAATTCCGAAGTACGGCGAGAGGTCGGATCGGGTCGCGTCCCTCCAACGTGCGCTCAATGAGAAAGGGGCCAAGCCGAAACTCGCGGTAGACACTGAGTTCGGCCCGCGCACCAAGAAAGCCGTGTCAGCCTTTCAAAAGCAGAACGGTTTACCGGGAAGCGGCGTGATTGGAAAGAAAACTATGGAATTGTTGGGCCTCTAGGTATAGAAGCCTTCTAAACAATTTATAGCTTACATACATACATACTACTAAATTGTGTCTGTGTTGCCCCGCTCGGAGAATGGTCTCCGGGCGGGGATTTAGAGGGGGAACATGGTTCATTACTACCGAGACAAAAAGATCCACCGCACCTACGGCTGGCAGGCCGAAGGAAAGAAAGATCAATTCCGACTTCTTTGCAATGTCACAAAATGGACAGACGCCCAGCCCGGCGAAGAATACCGAACGGCTCTAGGCCAAATCACTTGTCCGGATTGCCTAGACATATTGATACCAAAAGAATTGAAAACTATTAGAACGATGCTCAAGCATCGTCATCCGAACACTCCAGAGCTTGAGACGCATCAATATTTTCCTGGCCTCGGGAGTGTTTCCGTCGCCATCGTGAGCGGGCAGAAGCGTATCTCTTGGTCTTCGATAGATGGCAGCCCAAACACATCGCCTGAAGAGACTCCGGCTCCGCAAGAACCCGAAGGACAAATTCTCCAATTCCCTCAATCGTCGGAACCAGAGCCCCAATCTCCGTGATGTGATCGACCTCAAGTTCCTTGGGGTCGAGAAACCATCTTCCGCAATCTGCACACTTCCAATGATATTTATAAACAGGCGCGCCGCTTTTTGTATGGCCCGCCAAAACTTTTTTCCGCGCGCGGCGGAGACAATCCCTTCGACCTCTCCACTTTACGCTAGCTTGCCGGAGCGCGTTCTTAATGAAGTCTACGTCCTCGGGCGTCAGGCGCTGAATTATTGTTTGACGATTTTCCACCGGAGAAAGCATAACGGCGGCACATCAGTTCTGTAAAGAGGGGAAATCGAGACGTGGGGAAAGCCGTCGTGATCGATTTCGAGTTCGCGGAAGTCGTTGAGCCCAAGGTAAAACTTGTCTGCGCTTGCACTCTCGAGCTCGAAAGTGGGAAGCGTACTCGTTGGTGGTTACATAACCGCCCGAACGCCCAAAAATTATTGCTCAAGTACCTTAAGGACTTCGATCTGATCCTTGGATACTCGTGCGTCGCCGAAGCGCGCTCCATCATGGCGCTCGGCGGAAACCCGACTTCGTGGAAGTGGATCGACCTCTTCATCGAGTACCGCCTGATCACCAATCACAACGACAAACTCCTCTACGGAAAACAACTCGTTGACGGCAAAGTCCGCATGACGAAAAAGCCAAAGCCCAAATGGGAGCGCCAAGAGGGCGAGAAGTCGGAAGGATTTAAGCCCACGCATTCTTTGGCCGAGGCGACCTATAAACTCACGGGCGAGATCAGAGACACCGCTCACAAAACCAAGATGCGCGACTTGATTATTTCCAATCCCGAGAAATTCTCGGATGAGGAAAAAGAAGCCATCATGGAATACTGTATGGAAGACGTGATCTTCCTCCCCACGATCTGGGACAGGATCAAAGAGGAGTTCCAAGAACTTCTCCCGCGCCCAGACATGCAGGAATATTTCAAAGAAGCCATGCTGCGTGGCCGATATTCCGCGCTCACGGCAATGCAAGAGAACCGGGGCTATCCGATCGACGTTGAGAAGACGAGAAATTTCTCGCGGCAAATTCCTATGATCCTTCAAGATTGCCAGCGTGAGATCAACAAACTCTTTCCCGATATCAAACCGTTTCGCTGGGAGAGAGCCAAGTCCTCTTTCGCATGGGATCAAAAAGCCACACGGAAATGGATCTCGGATAATCATGAAGTCCGCAAGTGGATGAAGACCGATACGGGCAAGATCTCTCTTGCGCTCGAAGCCTTTGAGCGATTCTACGATTTCAAGCACGACTATCCGACCGATAACTTCGGCGCGCAAATGGTTCGCTTTCTCAAGCTCAAACAATCCCTCTACGGGTTTTCTCAAGGCGGAAAGAAAAAGAATTTCTGGGACTCGGTGGGATCTGACGGCCGAGCACGCCCCTACATGAACCACTACGGCGCCCAGAGCTCACGCTCCCAGCCCGCAGCATCGGGCTTCATGTTCCTCAAGCCCGCGTGGATGCGCGCCCTAGTCACGCCGAAGCCAGGCCGATTTTTGGCGGGCATCGACTACGCAAGCCAAGAATTCTTCATCAGTGGTTTAGAAAGCGGCGACCGGAATATGATCGAAGCCTATCTCTCGGGCGATCCATACCTTTACTTTGGAAAGAAAGCCGGTGCGATACCGGCCGACGGAACGAAAGAGTCACACGAGTCTTTGAGGAATGCTTTTAAATCTACCGTGCTCGGCATCTCTTACCTGATGACCAAGTATGGTTTGGCCGTGAAACTCACCAACGATACGGGCAGACCGTGGAGCGAAGATGAAGCCCAAGATCAAATTGATTTATTCGATGACACATTCGAGGTCTTCTCTGACTGGAGAAAAGAAATCCAAACGGATTATTCAGGCGGAGGCGCGGTCAAACTTCCGTGCGGTTGGTGGATGTGGGGCGACAACGATAACCTTAGATCCGTCGCTAACGTCCCTATTCAGGGATTTGGGGCGTCCGTCATGCGAAAGGCTGTTGAGATTGCTGAAAAGCGTTCCGTAAATATCGTCTTCACTTTGCATGACGCGATCTACATGGAGGGCGAGATCGGCCAAGAGTACAAAATCAAATGGCTGGCCGAGGCCATGACCGAAGCGTTCCAGTACTATTTCGATGATCCAAAAATCAAAGAACTCGCCGGACGGGTTCGCCTAGACCCTTTCGCATGGAGCCCCGACTATGAAAAAGACTCGGAGATTGACTGTGACGGCTTCAAGAGCCCAGCTTCTAATCTTTACATCGATAGCCGTGCTCAGCGTGATTATGACAACTTCTCAATGTATTTCGACCGCGTGGAGGGCGATAGCCTATGAGTCTCGAAAGGTTCAACACGACATCCGGGAAAAGTGTTCTCGTGAGTCTCGACAAGATTGTGACGATTGAGACCAATGGCAATGGCGGTTGTTACTTGAGGCTTGAAGGCTTCACCATTGAAGTCACCGATGAATGGCAGAAGGTTTGTAAGATGATAGATAAGCACCAACAAAAAAGGAGAGTGCATGGCGAAACGGGTATTTAAGTCGAAGAAAAAACTTTCGGGAGGGCCTTCTTCTTTCCGCAAATGGGATGAGTGGGAAGAGGGGGATGTTTTGATCGGCAAACTCGTCGGTCAGCGCGAAGACAACTATGGCAATCCGTCGTGGCAAGTCGAGGTCGAAGAAGCTCAGTTCATGAAGCACAAAGAAGGCACGGCGCTGAAGGGTAAGACCATCACCCTGAACTCGGCCGGTCAGTTGAACAAAGCTCTTGAGCAAGTCGAAGAGGGTCAGTTCATCCAAGTGACCTACAACGGCAAGAGCCGCATCGAGAAGGGCAAGTACAAAGGCAAAGATGCCCACTTGATCGGCGTGGAACTCCTCGAAGAGGACGATGGGTCGGATGACTCCGAAGAAATCGACGATGAAGAAGAGTACGATGACGACGGATCGGATTTATAAATGACGGACATGAAGGATCTCACCAAATACAGACGCATGAAGCGAGTCACAGTGAACCCGTCTCTCTTTGGCGTGTTCTTCGTGCGCGGAAGCGGAGTGAAAATCAACATCGACGGAATTCCTAGTGACTCGGAATTCCGTGGATTTAACCACGACACCAATAGAAACATTCTCAACTTTTTCTACGAACATGAGTCGTGGGATTTGATCCATGAGAGTGAGCCGGTGCCAGAACTTCAAATCAACGTGACTCGCATTGAGGAGCCCGCGGCCCTCAAACCTTTACCGGAGCCCAACTAATGAAATTGCCAGATATTCCTATCAATGATCGACCTATCTATAGGATGACCGTTAAGCGCCTGGCCGAGGGCCAAGATCCGGATGTGGATGCAAACGAGAAAATCGCAATCGAGATGGCCCAGGAGGCATTCTACATATTATCGAAAAACAATCTCGGCCACTCGGCGCGAGCACTTTCCTACCTCATGTGCGGTTTCACTTGCTTCGATGGCTTTGCCGAGATCTGGCGAATGGGATTTGCTCTGACCACGACGCAAGTCCAAACGGGAATAACTAAAATCAAGGTTGAGGAAGTACCCAAAGAGAAATTCCAGCCAAAAGAAAGGCCTACATAATGGCGGAACAAAAAATTAGCGATGTGCCAATGGTTACTTGCGATGATGTGGACATAAATCTCGATACAATTCTCTATACGACTTCGTGGAGTTCTGGATATGGATACAAGAAAGAAGGCAAGTGTAAGATAGAAGCACATCGAGTAATTTCTGTAGATAACTCCCGTAGATTTTTTCGCACGCGATGCATGAAAGGCTGTGAGACCGAACACTCCTACGGCAAAGGAAGATGTACGATGGAGCTTTTCGGAAAGATCGAAAATGCCGCCGATTTCCTAGCTGAGATGGTCGAAGCAGATCTGAAAAAGTGCAAAGAAAAATTAAGCAACGTAAAGGACACTCTGATGTTCCTTGAGGGACAGCTACACGACGCCAAGAACTACACGAGCATAAAGAAAGTCCGCGCACCAAGAGCGGTGAAAAAATGAGTAAGTTCCCAAAGATGGCCCCCAACTATGAGCCCCATAAACTGATTTACGATATGAGTTCTCAGGAATACCACGGCACCGAAGGAACTTATTCGAGCTCGCAGTTAAAGGATCTTCTCGAAGACGAGGAAATCTTCATCAAAAAATACATCGAGAAAACGATCGAGCGCGAAGAAATCCCGGCCTTCAGCGTGGGGAACTACTTCCACACAGGCATCCTTGAGCCCGAGAAGCTCGACGTCGATTGCGTGGTGTTCCCCGGCGCGAAACGCTTCGGCAAAGCCTGGGACACTTTCAAGGCCGCACATTCTGGCAAGACCATCGTCAGCCCGAAACAGGTAGATGACGCAAAGCGTCTCATTTCCTGCGTCCAAGACTCACCCGTGGCCATGGGCTACCTGGCGGACGGGAAGCCCGAGGTCTCGCTGTTCGTGAAGATCGTGGTCTATAAGGGCGACATTTACGCGCCCAAATACAACGCCCTGATGACCCGTGACGGCTGGAAGTTCTTCGAGAAAGGTTTCGTACCCTTTGGCCCGAACGCCAAGCCAAAGCCCCAGGAATTTGTCATAAAGGTGCGCGCAGATTGGCTGGGCGACGGGTTCATTCTGGATCTCAAGTCCACGACCGGCAACGCGCGCTCCGCCCAGCAAATGCACCAAAAGATCAAGTACTACGACTACGATCTCTCGGCCGCGCTGTATCTGGATCTGTTCCACCTGATCCGCCGGGACGTAAAGAAATTTGTGTGGGTCTTCGCATCGAAGGATTGCAACAACACACGCACCTATCCAATGACCGCAAACTACCTACTTCTCGGCCGTAAAAAGTGGACCGATGCGATCAAGACTCTCGCCGACTGCAAGCGCAGAAATTGGGAGACATACGATTGCGAGGGCGTGATTGAGCCCGACGAATATGAGCTCTGGAAAATTCGTCCCAAAGAAACCGATGATTTATGAGAACCGTCAAAACCAACAAAGGAGAGAAAATGAAGGTTACGGAAGCTAAGTTCACGCGCCGATACAACGTCGGCCAATACGAGCACGAGGAATTCACGGTCACGGCCATGCTCGATGACAAAGACGATGTAGTGGAAACACTTACCGTCTTAAAGTCTGATGTGGAGGCCGCCCACAAGGGGGAAGGTTCGGGTTCCTTGTCGGAAGAGCGTGGTCAGGACGAGGACGAGACGAACGAAGAAATCAGTTCCGACAAGGCTGGGAAGAAGTCGAACAAGTCGGCCACGACAACCCGTGGAAAAGGGTCCAAGGCTACTACGACGGAGACCGAGAGCGAGACCCCAGACGAAACTTCCGACGAGGACGATGGGGAAGATCAAGAGGATGGGGAAGAAACCATCGACGATGAAGAGGGAAACGAAGAAGAAGAGGAAGAGGAAAAGCCCTCGAAGAAATCGACCCAATCCCCTGGTAAGAAGTCGCTTAAGAAAAAAGGTTCCCCCTACTCGCGCTCGAACGAGACGCATAAAAGCCTTTTGGCCAAAGAATTCCGCAAGCACTATCCTGATTGGAAAGAAAATGCTAAGCGCGAAGCCAAGGCCAAGAAATTCTCGCGCGACATGGACGGCAAAGATTTCCTCGATGGCGAGGGAAACATCGTGCCGGAATTCGTTAAATCCTTAAAAGCTGCCTTAAAGTAATCATGGAGCGGCCTGATCTCTTTCAAGACCAGGCCGCCGCTCTTAAATACTCTCTCGTACATCCTTATTCCATCGTTGCACTTGACCCAGGCCGTGGTAAATCCCGCGTGGCCATTGAGAATAGGGAAATTAGAAAAGATAATTGCCTTGTAGTTTGCCCAGGCTATTTAGTCGATAATTGGGTCGAGCAAATCCGCGAGTGGGCTCCACCAAATACCCTCGTGTCGGCCTTCCATAAAGGCAAAGAGCTCTACGAAGTCTTCGACTCTGATTACGCAATTGCAAGCTACCGAATGATCCAAAAGGCCCCGTACCTATTTCAATGGGCCAAATTTGTAGTTCTGGATGAAGTCCATCTTCTAAAAAGCATGGAGTCCAATCGCTCTACATTCATCCATAAAGAAATTTTTGAGAACAGCACAAAGCGCGTGCTGGCCTTGAGTGGTACGCCAATTAAGAATTACGTCCGTGAATTCTATAGCCTCATCTCCCTTATGAACTACAATCCCGAACTTAAATCTTCTCCCTTCCTCGATAAGTTCCAGGATGAAATCAAATTCGCTGACCGTTTTTCTCACCGAGAGAGCTATTATATCGATCTCCCAAACGGTAAGAGCATGGCAGTGCTTCAATGGAAGGGACTTAAGAACCTAGAAGAATTGAAGACCCATCTAAAAGGAATTTACATAAGGCCGAAGCGTCCTAAAGAAGAAAGTCTTCTTACGGTTAAACCCGTTTTAGTTAGGAACACTCCGAATTTAGAACTCAAGGCCGCATTTGATGCCTTCTTTGAGAATGATGGATCGGGCTCCGTTAAGTCCGACGCCAAGGCTAAGGCAGCCCTGGTAAAGGCTCCTATTTGCGTGGAATACGCGCGCGATCTAAAGAAGGGCGTTAGTAGTCCTATCCTTATATATAGCGATCACCGAGAAGCTGCCGAATCTATTGCGCGCTCTCTTGGTGTCGAGGCACTGACAGGAAAGATACCGCCTAAGAAGCGCATGGCAAAGGCCCTAGAGTTCCAGAGGGGCAAGGGCGATTTCCTAGTGGCCACTGTTGGGGCTTTGTCCATGGGGGTAACTCTTACCAGAGCCAGAAATTTAATCTTGAACGACCCTCCATGGGTTCCGGGCGACCTAGACCAGGTTTTTAAAAGAATCGATCGCATTGGGGCCGTTGGGCCATGCACCGTGCATTGGCTACAGGGATCCCCTCAAGATAAAGAGATCTGTAAAGCCCTGGAAGAGAAGAGAAGAGTCATAAAAAAAGTAATTTGACGGCCCCGATTTCACAAGCTAGACGAGGGTTAAACAAATTAAGGAGTGGACCATGGAAATTGAAGGCAATTTTACGGGCGTAATTCGTGGCTGGAAAGAGCTTCGTGAAGTGACCGGCCTCAAGGACGATAACATTCGCTCCCTGATGATCAAGGATGGATTTCCCAAGGGCTATCTAAATCAATTTGGACGTCTTCGCATAAAAACCTGGGATCGCGCTGAGGTAGAAGCTTGGAAAGAGAAACGCAATGCTAGATAAACTCTCCTATTTGGCATCTGGCTTAAGTCTGTTTTCTCTTTTTCTGGCTTTAAGAGCCCAATCAAGAGCGAAGCTGGCCGTAAGAAAGAATATCGACAACCTAGCAGAGTGGTCCCTAGAAAAAGCAAAGCTAGAGGCAGAGATTTCTTCTTACAAAAATTATTACGAAGTTCTGGAACTCTCAAACGCGCGACTCCATGATGCAATAAATTTTATGAAGGTGCGCGTGCCGGAAATAGATATGGGATCGGTAGACGCAATTATCAGAGGGGACAAAATATGGTGATACTTACCTTATGAAATCAGAAGTCATAAAAATGGCGGAGGAGATTTTTGAGACTGAGAAAGAACACCAACGTCAGAAAATGGGAGACAAGTTTGCAGGCAGTGTTTGGGACAACGACCCGATCTGGGCCGAGGTAACTAAGCAGGAAATTGAAGATGTGCTCCGTATGCTGAGCCGTCACTGGGGCCGGATTCCGGCCAAGCGCGTGCCTGACGCCATTCAACTCATCACTATGATTGCGGAGAATACGGATGCCCCTAAACATAAAGGAAGTTGAGCCAGGGGATCTCGTAAGGTTCGATGGTCACTTCAAGCGCACGGTCAACAAGCGTTATAGGCCATCTCTAACTGAGGGCAAAGAATATGCCGTATTGCGAGTAAATCCATATGGCTATGTGATGGTTAGGAACAATCGCGGAGTAGGTGTTTTCTATAATTCTAAGTCGTTTACTCACCTGGGGAAGATCCCGAAAGACGAATAAGATATGAAGCTAATCGCATGTGCGCTTTACCTATTAAGTCCTTCTAACCCTGCGCACTCTATCGGAGAGGTCGGGAGCTATTTCGAGGAACACGGCGGCAATTGCTACGAGTATGTCGTGCGCTATGGAAGACGTAAAATTGAAAATGAAATCCTTTGGCTAATTCCAGCCGAGGACGAAAACTGTGGAGGGGTAAATGAAAGCAAGTGAGCGCGTGGAGAAAATGATCTCCGAGGCCATCAAGCGCGAGGGGAAGAAATCCAACATGAAGGTCGGCGACGGCCGGGAGTTCATTCGGATTCTCGTTGATATGGAAGTAGAAGTCGCTAGACGCGGCGGCCATGAAGACGAATATCCGAGCTCAATCATTTTTGATGCGGCCGAGGAAAAACTTAAGAAATGAAGCGAAGGCGGGCTTGTTGGGAAGGGGCGCGCGATAGGTCGCTATCTCGCTCGGAGAGCGTAAAAGAAACCATCGAGTGGCGTAAATCAGAGGGCCTCGCCGTAGGTCGTCCGCGGACGCTCGACTACGAGCGGATAAAAAAACTCAGGGCCGAGGGCAAATCATGGCACGGAATCGCCAAAATTATGGAGTGTTCTCATATGGGGGCGAAACTTGCAATCGAGAGGAACAAATGACCACCTTCACCGAACTCACCCGCAAGCTCACCGGCATTCTTGTCTGCCCAATCATCGGCCACCGCTATAGCAAGGTCGCGGACTTTGGCTCACAGACTTGCATGGTCGCCTGTTGTCGCTGCCGCACGCGCTGGCTCATGAATCACCCGACTAGATCGCTCATTGTTTGGGATAACGACTGCGAAGAGCTCGCGCATATCTCAATGGAGGCGTGGCCATGACGTTTGTCGATCTTGTATCTAAGCTCACCGGGCCTATTGAGGAGCGGGACAAACAAGGTAAAAAGTTAGTGGATGAGTACTTAAATAATTACCCTAGCCTTGGGTCAATTTACGGGATGAAAAGCGTCCCTAACAATGACATTCCGGCTCTCATCGCCCACCTGCACTCGCTTGCCGAAGCGCTGGATCAAGCTTATCTCGCAGTTAAGCATTACACGTGCGCAGGATGCCTCGATAATACTGGCCAATGCTATCAGTATAGCGCGTGCCGTGATCGCGAGAAGTTGGACGCCCTCGCAAAGAAGCTGGAGGGGGAGTGAGAAACGGACTGAAACCTGCGATCCGGCCGGGTGAAATTCTTTACGATGCGATCAAGGACAAACTGGTCGTCTACTCTGGTCACGTTGTCAAAGATGAATTCGGTCAAGATGCGGCCTTCTGCTTGGATCGTGAGAACAGGAAAAACGCCAGAGTCATCGACGGTTGCATTTACACGGGCTGGGTTCTCAAAAAGGCAATCGAAGAAGGGAAAATAATTAGAACTGGAGCAGACGCATGAAAACATTTATTTGGTTTTTTGCGGGCGTTGCATTTTTTGGATTTCTTCTGACTGACGCTGAATGGAAGCCTCTGCGATATTTCTGCGCGGTCGTAGGGCATCGCTGGTATTTCGTGATCTCATTCCCGACACTTGAGAGCGGTGAAATCTATTGCAGACGATGCGGGAAGATTGAAATCAGAAAAGATCTTGGATGGAGGAACCCATGACTACAATTTTCGACCGTCTCAAGCAGCGGATGGAGTTCGATGATCGAGAGGTCGTCAGCGTCGACAACCAGGATTGGCCTATGTGTAGATACGGCGCCATGGTTCCAGACTCAATGAGCGAAGATGGGACGTGGTCCGCATTTGCTGAAAGCGGGCCAGCCACAGGCAACATCATTTGGGAGACCGAAGCCGTACCTGTTTCCATCTTATTGCCCGGTGAGATCATAGTTAGAGAAAGCATCCACACCGCGCTCATCGAAGAGGTGCAGAGACTGAGGGAGGTGTTGGAGGCGCTTGCAATAGAGTGCCGCCAGCACATACTCTTACTTGAGGAAAAAGGCGTTACTGTCGCCGTGTCGTCGGTTGGCTCGGCCGAGATGTTGCTCGCCGCATCCGACAAGCGGCTTGAGGAATTGATAGGCAATGGGCCAAAGGACGTTTAAGCCCCGCCATGCGACCGGCTCCGTGGGGCGAAAGTTCGACGGTAAGCGCGACTTTCACAACATGTACGATGGAGATTGGGAACGCTACCGGGCAAAATTCCTCGGCATCAACCGTCGGTGCTACGCTTGCGGCGGAATTGCCACGGTAGTAGATCACGTCAGGCCGCACCAAGGGGACGAGAAGCTCTTCAAACAGCGCGACAATCACATCCCGCTTTGCGCGCAGGATCACAACTACATCACAGCTAAATTTGATCGAAAATTTCCAGTGGGCGGGTCGATCGACCCCAAGCTCAAATGGCTTTCTACGTGCAGATTGAGGCGAGGGCTAACCTTCCGCGTGAAGGTTCTGCCCTCGTACCCCTGAGAGCTCACTCGGCGCGCGTAGGGCCCATGTTACTGGGCGGTGCCGGCGGAACTGCCTGTTCGACTTCCGGCGCCTTCGGAGCCCGTTTGCGACTGACTTTGGTCTTGGTTCTCTTGACCGGTTTGGCCTTGCGCGGGCTTGTCACCGCTTTTTTGACCGCTCTTGCGATCCTGCTTCCCATTGTTCTTTTGGCTGCCATTCATATCCCCTCCATTGGAGTAAATGACATCTTTCAATGCAGGATTGAGGCCAACTTATTTAAAGGATTGCTCAAAAATTTTAGCCGATTTAAGAACGACAATTTGACGAAGAGTGTTTCTGTACATGCCAAAATCATCATCGAATTCCACAGTTCTGAAGTGGTCTGGGCTGGACATTATCTTCTCGACCAGCATCACGGATTTTTTACGGATGTCTTCAAGCATGAATTGTTTGGCCCTTTCCGGGCGCATTTGATCGATTATCATGGGGGATATGCGGCTTTCTATTTGAAGAACGTCCATTAGATTCTCTAGAGTACCAAGAATCTTTGTACGGATGTGAATGAAATTAGGAGCCTGTCGAATGGAATTCGCATCAACTCTAGTTATATCCGCGCACAGCATATATAGGTCCTCTTGTATTGCGCGCGTGAGAATGATCGCCAGTTCATTTCTCAGGTCTACCATTCAATACTCCATCTCTTTAGAGGTAAGAAGGTACACGTTTCCGTTGCCTTCATGAACGCCGTAAAGGAAAGTTCCCGTGCAATCGCCTACGTTATCGACCCATATCGGCGTGGTCGCGGTCATGAGAAAATCACCGCCCTTGTAGCCAGTAAAGATCTTGCCCATGCATTGCTTGGCCGCTTTAAAGAGAGTACCGGCCGTGTGTTGATGGGCACCGTTGGAGACACCCAGGGCTAGTTGTTCATAGTAGCCACGGTAGCTATCGAAGTCCGTAGGAAATAGCCTACCAAAATCATAGTAAACAGGTTTTGAATGATCGCACTTCCCCAAGTGATATAGCAAACCTTTGAGATTTAGTTGTTCGTGCATCACGCTTCGCATTTTACGACCTCGAATAAGTGAAGGACAAAGGGACCCATTTCATAAGTTCCGCGATAAAGCTCGCCCGCGCCCACGTCTTGGCCAGTGCCGTACATTTTGAAGGTGCGGGTGACGGCCGCGCTATCGATACCGACAAGCGCCCACATTTGAGGGACGCCGTTCTGTACACCAATGCGAAGGATCTCCATCTGAGAGAAACACTTCACATCGAACTTAGATCCTTCACGCAAGGGAATCTCGTACTTGTACACTCTTCTCTTCATGGGGAGGGGGTATCCTTTCCGAAGCTCAGAAAATTTTTAAGGGTCTTTCTATATATATATATAAAAAAAATCATCCGATCGGTCCCGTGTACAAGTTGTAATCGAGGCTTCCATGTTCATCGTAATGATTTTTGATCATTCGGAACCGGCCGGTGATCTCAATTCTTTGATCGTTGATGACTTGAACTATTCCAGCCGCAAGCAATTTGTCGTAGAAATTGTGAGAAGTTCTCTGGAGAACCACACCGGGAGTAAAACCATTTTCTCCGCCACGAAGGATCATGTAATGGAGAAATCCTAACTCTTCGCGCGAGAAATATGTGTTGAATATCTTGCATCCCTTGGTCACTGCCTCGTGAACTTCAAGATAGGCTCTCAACTTATCGCTAAGTTCTTGATTGAACCTGGCGTTACGGTCTCCGGTCATTGGTTTCCCCAATTTCCAAAAGTTTATATCTTGTTTCAAATTTAAATAGATCGTTTTGAGTCACACATCAAGTCGTATATTTTCAATTTAAAACGTAATTTACCTATTCTCTATTTTCTATAAAGAAATTTTCTAAAGCTTCAAAGGACTTATTCCGATTAGTTATGTGGGAGGAAGAACAATGAGAGATCTAGAGCGCATCAACATGGCCATTCAGTACTACGAATCCATAGGCTGTTGGGGGATGGCCCAATCCTTTAGAAAAATATTACTCATCGCCGCAGCTTCCGTTCTTACTGCCTGTGGTTCAAGCAGCGGCAGCCCGGGCGAGTCGCCTAGAGCCGTTTCAGAGTCTTGTAAGACCCTTGATACCGTGGGCCTTTGGAGCTCCATCCCCGGCGACTCACTGGACTCGCTTGAGGTATTCAGCGATTGCACCGGACGCACGGCCCTCTGTGACTACAAGTTTGAATTCGACATGCCCGTGAATGACCGGCTGCGGGTTCGCATCAAGGACTCTAATCCAGGCCCCTCGTGCCTTCCCGCGGGTGAGTTCAACTGTAGATTCACTTCAGACACCGATCGTATCACGATCTTCTGTGGCTCCATGGTTATGGGTCCCTACGTCCGCTAGTATCCTCTAGCGGACCTTCCTTTATAAAAATTCCTGCCCACTTCTAAATTCATTCCACTTAATTAAAATCTCGTCTGGATCAATCTTAGGGGTTGGGGTCATAACTCCAGCCCTTTGGCCTTCTATACACTCAAGCGTTTGCATCGCGTCCTTAAGGAACTGAGTCACAAGACGCCTTTGGTCCTTATATTTCTGAGCGAGTGCGCATGCATCCTTCCACTCATTCGTTAACTCAGCTACTTGCTTCTCCAGACGCTTGATTTTCTGGTCGGGCGTTTCCTTTAGAGGTATGTTCAAAGTATCTCTCCAAGGTATGGGTTTGACACTTCCTATACGCCCATCTGAGAGACGTCAACTCAGTACCCTGGAGCTCGCCTTATAGGCCCTCTCCCGGTCGCCCCGCTAGTCGCCCCACCTAGAAGCACGAAAGGCCATATATATATATAGATGTGAATACGCCTTTGCCAAGAGACGAGATACGTTCCAGTCTGATGCACGTTTTATATTCCTTAAGTACATTCAATAACTTAATTCTATTTATTCTCACTCTAGTACGCCTCCCGTGCCGCTATGAGAGCGAACTGTCTATAAGTTCGACAGTTTTAAATTCGTTTCAATCATAGATCGTGCCAAGGAAATCATGGCATGGAACGTGAGCTCGAATACTATCTACGATATAAGCACTTCGTTATTAAATGTTATATGTTTAGTATTAAAACTACTAGGTGCGCTCTGGTCTATAAACCAATATAGTATAGGCTATGTCGGCCATATGCCAGGGGGGAGTGCTGAGCCTATATCGTATTAGGGCCACGCCACGTTACCGGCCCTAATA
>ERZ761592.89-NODE-89-length-48897-cov-208.540641_pt1 | contig 48897 bp, 59 predicted proteins | sample MGYA00433095_ERZ761592 | MGnify/ENA primary metagenome ERZ761592 (study PRJEB28899, sample SAMN03785554) | bioreactor sludge metagenome | biome: EBPR Sludge; feature: EBPR Bioreactor; material: 0.22µm filtered reactor supernatant | place: Saint Lucia: Queensland... | reverse complement strand
CGAAAGCCGCGCGTGAAGTCGGAAAAATTTTGCGCGAGATCCACAAACATGGGGGGTGTGATACCAAAAATGGTGCCTGGACCGATACCGCAGAGCGAAGAAGAGCAGAAAGCAAAGGGAAATCCTGGCAAAAGAGGCAGGCCAAAGGCTCAGGAAGCGCCTCAAAATAAAGCCGCCGCTGATTGGCTGGTCTCAGAGCCGGTTATGCCTTCCTACCTGTCAGAAGAGGCTCAGAAGCATTGGCGCGAATTGATACCGCTGCTGATTGCTAAGTGTCTGATCTGTGAGCTTGACGGGTTTATCCTTGGCCGGATGTGTTCAGCTTATGGCAGGGCTGTTCTCGCTGAGAAAGAGCTTGCTAAAGGCTTGACCAAAAAAGTCAGTGGCGGAAACAAACAGCGGAAAGTTGAGGAAAAAATTGCAAAAGATGCCTGGGCTGCATATTATCAGGATGCGGAGAAATTTGGTCTGACACCACAGGCGAGGGCGAAAATGAGACTGCCTCGCCTCCAACCTGGTAAAAATGACAGCAGCCAAGAAAGAAAACCAGTTTTTGAAGAAGAGCGCGATTGAACGCGCTCACCTTTCTTTAGCCAAATCATACAATGTGGCGCCTCATCCGGCTCTGGATCGATATCACAGCAGCCAAGCTGGCTTTCTACAGAAACGACCAGAGCTAATTGTTAGGCACAGAATAAACAAGACCACAGGCGCCTCTGAGCCTGTGTATAGATCTAATGTCACTGTGTACTGTGATCCAGACACAGGCGAGATTCTCTATTATTTTGATGAGGTTGAGGCGGATCGCTGGATTCGTTTTATAGAAACTCACTGCCGCCACGTCAAAGGGAAGTGGACCGGGCAGCCTTTTCAGCTTGAGCCGTGGCAGCGCTGGCTGATCCGTGAGTTCTATGGCTGGCGAAAAATTGGCACAGCTCTCAGGCGATACAAATATCTTTTTCTTTTTCTGCCCAGGAAAAATGGGAAAAGTTTGCTGGTTGCTGCTCTGGCTCTAGGTCATTTGCTTTTGGATAATGAGCTGACTCCTGAGATCTATGCTACTGCCAGCACAGACGAACAGGCAGGGAAGCTTTTTGAAATGGCGCGATCGATGATCGCTAAAGATCCCGATCTTTTCGCTCGACTGGAGGCACTGAAGGGGAATATCTCATTTAGAAACGATCCACATGGTGGCTACTTTCGACCTATTCCTTTTTCGCCAGATGGCTTTCACGGTGCTAACCCAAGTACAGTGATTTTGGATGAGTATCACGTACACAAAACAACGGGCATGAAGCGTGTGGGCGAAACGGGCATGGGAGCCCGTGAACAGCCAACTGTGATAATTATTTCTACAGCTGGAGATAAGAGAAATACCCCATGTGAGCTAGAGCTGGAATATGCGAAGCAGATCAGAGATGGCGTGATCGTAGTCAGAAACTATCTGCCCGCGATCTTTCAGGCTGATGAAAATAAGCCCTGGGATGATATCGAAACAGCGATAGAGTGTAACCCTAACTATCCAAACTCGCCTAATAGAGACTTTCTGCTTGATGAGATCGAGAAGGCAAAACGAGATCCTCAGATACAGCTAGAGTATGAGCAGTTACAGCTCAATAGATTTATCGAAAAAAGAATAGTGTGGCTGAACTGGGATGTTTGGCGGAAAGCCAAGCAAAGTTTTGATTTCAGAGAGTTCAAAAATCAGCCAATCTATTGGGGTGTGGACCTTGCAAACACAGAAGATTTGACCGCTCTAGTTTTCTGCAAGCCTGGCGGTCTATTTGATGGTGACTGGTATTTTCATGCACACTTCTGGTGTCCAGGTGAAACAGTGAAAAGGAAAAAATTGTTTCTGCCTTATGAAATTTGGAAGAAGCAGGGTTATCTGGTGCAGACTCCTGGCGCTGGTACTGACTATTCAAAAATAAGAGAAGATCTCAGCGCTTACTCAAAATATTTCAATCTGAAAAAAGGAAGATGGGATCGCGCAAATGCCACCATGTTGGCTAATGAGTGCATCAACAGTGTTGGAGTGTCGATTGAATACATGGGGCAGGGCACTCTGAGCATGACAGAGCCGATCAAATTTTTGAAAGCTCTTTTCTTGAACGAAAGGGTGAAAGTGTCTAATCCAATTCTTGATTGGATGTCCAGTAACACGCTATTGATCGGAGATGATCGAGCTTGCAAATTTGACAAAGCTGATGACAATGCCAAAATAGACGGAATGGTCGCCATGGTCATGGCTGTTGCCGCTGCCCTTAGTGACATTGTAGTTGAAGAGCAAAAAGGAGGGATTTCGTTTTTATGAAATTGCCTGAAATCAAAACAGAAAGTGATCTCAGAGAAGCCATATTTTTGCTCTCTCTCCTGTTCATTTTCTTTGGTTTGGCTATGTGCTTTCCAGAAAAGCCAGGGGTGGCGCTCACCACCTGTGGTGGCATCCTTTTATTTGTGAGCCTGTTTAGGAGGTCTGCATAGTGGGCGTATTAGGCGATCTGCTGACTGGTGGCTACAAGTGGGCAGCTGGAGAAATAAGAACTCCAGACGGCAAAATGTGGAAAACTTCAGCAGCAATGAGCGCTGATAATCAGCCAATAACAAAAGAAGTGGCTCTTTCAATCTCAGCATGGTTTGCCGCTCATCGAATTTTGAGCACTCAATTTATGAAAGCTCCATTGAAGCTTTATAAGCGCCTCAAATCTGGTGGCAGGGAAGAGGTAGACAGCCCTCTTTCCAGGGCACTGAGGATGAAACCAAACTTTGCTCAAAACGCGATCATGTTTAAGCAGATGTTTTTCTCAAATGCGTTTTGGGGTGGCAAGGCTGTTGCTGTGATTGATGTTAATCCAATAAATCAGGCGTTTAGCCTTATCCCGCTGCATCCATCCAGAACAGAGCTAAAACAAGATGAGGATTCTGGAGAAATTTATTTTGTTTATCGAGGTAAAGCGGCAAAGCCAGAGGTATTTTTCTCTGATGAGGTTTTGCACTTTCCTGGCATTGTCACCATTGATGGTGTCAGAGGAATTGACATTCTGACTCATGCAGCCACACAGATTGGCATTTCTGACAAACAATACAAACATATGGCTCATCAGCTCAAAAATCGAGGCATGCCGATCGGGAAATTCAAATCACCAAGCGTTTTGAGTGATGAGCAGAAAGCCAACATAAAAGCTGAATACATGGAAATGATCGCTGGTCCTGAGAACTCTGGGAAAATCATGGTTGTGTCTGGAGATGCTGATTTTGAGCCACTTTCAATGAGCAATCAGCAGATGGAGCTGGCAGCCATGGCAAAATTTGCTATTCAAGACACCAGCAGGTTTACTGGTGTTCCGCCAGCCATGCTCTTTGATAACAGTGAAAGCACTTGGAACAATAACCCAGAGCAGAACAGATTTTTTCTTGAGTATGGCTTAGATCCTTGGCTGGTGGCTTTTGAGATGTGCTGTAACACTCAATTGTTGTCAGACAGAGATCAGAAAAACTACTTTTTCGAGTTTGATCGCTCAGCTTTCTCTGTTATGGATCTTGAAAAGACTTCTAAGGCTCTTCTTGATGGTAAATATGGCGGCTGGATCAACGGCGATGAGGCAAGATCCACACTCAATTTGCCACCAATGGAAAATGGACTAGGAAAAATTTACTGGCGCCCAGGCAATATGGTGCCAGCTGATGCTCCTTATGTTGCTGGATCGGAAAACCAGCAGCCTCAGCCTGCTGGACAAAAACGGGCAGAAACTGCTCCAAAAGAGCCCAAAAACGGGCAGAAAATCCAAAAAAATGAAGGAAAAGAGGCTGAAAATGAGGTTTTTGAGCCAATTTTGAGGCTTTCTTTTCATCGTTTTCTGACAAAATTTGAGAAAGATTTGGCAAGGCTCAAAGAAAAAGAAAATTTTGAAGAGAATCTTGCAAGCTACGAAACAGAAAAAAAATCAATGATTCGTTCTGACCTAAAGGCAGTTATCCTGCCGTTTCTCTTCACCAAATCGAACGATCTAGAGCTTGCAAATGAAAAAGCATCTTTATTGTCTCTCTTTCTCTATGAGTATGCGAAAGACAAGCTCAGAGCCTCCAAAACTTGTGATGCAGAGAGTCTACTGAAACATTTTTTGAGTCTGACAGAACAACAAGAGGGTGAATAAAATGTCAAAACTGTCTCCAGTGATCTCCCAGGTCAAGCTTGAGCTTTTCGAGCGTGACAAAGGGCTGCCAAAGATCGGCGGATATGCTGCAAAATTCAATGAATACAGCTCTCTCATGTATGATTTTTACATTCTGTTTGAGCCCGGCTGTTTTACGATGGCTTTGGCAGATCCTGATATCAAATGTACTCTCAATGTGGGACATAATGATTTCTTCTTGCTTGGCAGGTACTGCCCAAAGGAAGAAAGCAATACACTTACCCTGGTGCAAGATGAGATCGGATTACGGTTTGAAGTTGATACCCCTGATACTTCGATCGCCAGAGACTATATAGAGCACATCAAGAAAGGCAATATAAAAGGCTGTTCCTGTGCTGTAGTCGCCTTTGAGGATGACTGGACCGGTAAGCATGAAGGTAAAGACGTGAGGCGGATCAAGATGTTCTCAAAAATCTTTGATGTCTGCTTGACTCCATCGCCAGCTTTCCCGAGTACCACAGTCGGTATTTCAAAATATGGCTTGGAGTCTTTGACAAAAGATGACTACCAGGCGATGAGGAAATCACCGCCAGCAGTATCAAGAGAGTTTTTCAAAAACAAATTGAAATTGATCGAGTTGGAACTTGACACTAGAAAACATTCTGAGTAATATTCGCTCAAATTGTTGGTGTGGCAGCGATTTTTTGTTAGAAATTTTGTCACAAGCAAACCGCCGCTAAGTTTTCTAAGCGCTTGGATGCAATACCGCTATTAAATAGCGATAAGCACTAAGCGCTTTTGCTTTGTATCTACAGAAAAAAATGAAGGTGAAAAAATGTCTAGAGAACTAATTAACGCTCAATTGAATGAGAGAGGTGAGCTTTTCTCTCAAATCAAAGCTATTCTTGATACTCAAGAAAAGCGCGATCTCACAAAAGAAGAATCTGAAAAGCTGACTGAGCTTTTCACGATTGCTGACGATCTGAAAGAAAAGGCTGACAAAGAGCATCAGAAGATGCAGCAGAGAAAGAAACTGGAAGAGTATGAAGCGGCTCTTTCTGCAAACTCTCACAACAAAAAATTATTGATCTCCACCACTGCTGGTACTACTGATCAATATGACTCGGAAGAAGTGAAAGCCAAAAAACTCGAAGAGAAGCAGCGCCAGGGCTTTAGGCTGTATTTCAGAGAGGAAATCACTCTGAAAGAAGCCGCTGAGCAATACGATCTGAGGGTTGATACCAAAACCCAAGGTGGCTATCTCGCCAGCCCTCAATTCATGGTTAATGAGGTTCTTCAGGATCTCAGAGATGCTCTCGTTTTGAGGCAGATTTGTACTGAGTTACCCCGCTTGCCCAAGCCTGGTGAGCTGTCTCAAAACACGCTCACCAAAATGGGCAGACCGTTCAGAGGTGTGGGCGAAAGGAAAATAGGAGGCTACGACACCACCCTGATGTTCGGCCGCAGAGTCATGTATACTCATCCGATGGATCAGGGCATCATCGCCTCCAGAGACTTCCTGAACTTCAGCGATTGGCCAGCTGAATCTATGATCAGACAGCTTGCCAATGAAAGCTTGGCTGATGAACAGGAACTTGAGGGTATCTTGGGCGATGGCAAGAAAAAAGGTCTAGGTCTTTTTGTGCCAGATCCAGATGGCATTTCAGCATCTAGAGATTTCACCACTGGTCACACCAGCGGCACTCAAGTGCACGTTGATGCACTGCTCTATATGCCCGATAAATTGCCTCAGAACTTTTTGATCAGCGGTCAGTGTGGCTATCTCATGCACCGCTCGATCAAAACCGCCCTGAGAGTAGTGAAAGCCAACACAGCTGGATCGTACCTCTGGCAGCCTTCTCTGACTGCTGGCACTCCTGATCTGTTCAACGGCTGGCCTGTCTACACCTCCGACAAATGCCCTAGCACCATTAGCAGTGGCGCTTATGTGGCTCTCTTTGGCAACATGAAAGAATATCAGTTCCTTGATGCGGCTGCTGTTGAATGGTTCATGGACCCATACAGCAAAGCTCAAACTCGTGAGGTGGTATTCAACGTGAGAATCTATACAGATTCTCAGCCCAGAAGAGAAATGGCTTTCACTAGATCGAAAATGCCTTAAGTTAAGGCGTAAACGGAAACTGATAATCCCTGACTGAAAGGGCTCTCTGAGCCCTTCCAGCTGATATAAGGAAAAATTGAAATGGCTAATCCAAGCATTGATTCACTGCTCACTGATTGCAATTTTGAGCGCATTTTGAACGCTCAAGCGCCAGGCTCATCTGGCACAGTGGCGCCCGCTGCTGCTGTCGATGTCAGTAAATATGAGGCTTACATGATTATGGTCTCTATAGGTGCCATTGTCAGTGGTGGCGCTGCCGCTTTTAAGCTCCAGCATGGCGATCTAGCCAATGGCTCTGATCTCGCTGATGTTGAGGGCTCTGCTCTCACTCCGATGGCTGATACTGATGGCAATAAAATGTTTTTGTCAGAGGTCATTAGACCTTTGAAAAACTATGTTCTGCCTGTAGTAACTCGCTCTGGTGCCAACGTTACTGTAGAGGGCATGTGGTTGATTGGTTATGGTAAACGTGGCGTTAAGCCCGTAACTCAAGGCAGCACTGTGAAATCATCCAAGCAACTAGGATCGCCTCTTTCTGGCACTCCTTAGAAGCCTGAATTTTTTGATACTCACTAGAGCAGCTGCTGCTCTAGTTCTATAGGAAAAAACAAAAATGGAAAAGATTAGAGTAAAGCTAGAACGCTCTTTGGCTTGCCCGCCCTACTTTGGTACTGCCGATGATGTTCTAGATCTTCCCGTTTCACTGGCTCTAGATGTTCTTGAGCAGGGCAATGGCAAATGTGTGAATGAAAACATTCAAGCTGACTTTGAAAAGGCGAAAGCCGATGGCAAGCTTGATGAAATCCGCAAATATATTGCAGCTTCTCCAGAACAGGAAGAGAAAAAAGAGGAAGAAGAGGAAGAAAGCCCGATCGCTATAGCTGTTGAAAATGCTGCTGTGGAAGCCAGAGTAGATGAGCATCTAGCTGGTCTCAATGATCTGTTTAACAAGCAGGCAGAAAATCAAGCCGCCTTGGCTGAGCTGGCTGCTGAAAATCCAGCTGAAGCTCAGGCAGAAGCTCAAGCAGAAGCTCCCAAGAAAAAAGGTAAGTAAGCCATGTTTCAGCTCACCCAGCCACCATCACTGATCACTCTTGCTGAAGCAAAAGATCATCTAAAGATCGCCTATTCAGAAGATGATGAGGTTATTCAGCTGTGTATTGATAATGCCCAGGCATATGTTCAAGCAGAGGCTGATTTGTGGCTGGGTGAGCAAACCTGGCGCTATTTTCTTGATGCTTTCCCCTGTGGTCAGACAATCACGATCAAAAAAGGTCCACTCAAATCAATTACCTCAGTGAAGTATCTTGATGCAGATGAGCAGCAGCAGACTCTAAGCGCTTCTAAGTATGTTTTTGCCCGCGATCTATATCGCTCCAGAATCGTGCTTAGAAGTGCTGAGAGCTGGCCAGAAATTGCATGTTTGCCACAAGCTGTGGAAATAGATATTGTTGGAGGGTACAAAATTGGTGCTGATACCGCTGCTGGTGAAACGGAATTGCCAAAGGATCTTAGGAAAGCAATGTTTCTTTTGATCAATCACTATTTTGAGTACAGAGAGCTGGTTTACACAGGTCTTCAGCTTAGAGAGTTCCCAAAACACTTGACGGTTGAAAGAATTATTGGTCACTACAGGAAAGAAAGTCTATGAGCGGTTACGGCTGGCAAGAATCAATTGGCAAGCTCAATGAAAGAATCACTCTCAAAAGTGCTTCTTTCTCCGTTTCTGCCAATGGTGAGCCAGTTGTGAGCTATACAACAGTGAAAACTGTTTGGTGTAATCATCGCGATCTTAGAGGTCGTGAAATTTTGGCACAGAACAAAGAAACGGCTCAAGCAGACAGCATTTTTATTATTCGTTTCAAGGAGTGCCAGCCACAAGCTGATTGGGTGGTGGAGTTCAGAGGCAATCTGTATCAGATGATCGCTCCACCTGTGGAGCTTGGCAATAGAGACGGCTGGGAGCTGGTCTGCTGTAGAAAGAGAGAGGTGCTCTGATGGAAAGAGAATACATCAAGGGGTTGCCAGAGGCTCTGAAAATTCTTGCAGATCTAGAGCCAGATCTTAGAAAGCAGGTGGCAAAGCCAGCGCTCAAAGAAGCAGCTGAAATGCTGGCCCAGGAAGTCAAAAAAAGAACCCCTGTTAGAACAGGCAATCTGAGAGACAAGATCATCACAAAAGCTTTGCGCTCGAAAAAAAATGGCACTGTGGAAGGTGTTTTGGTGGGAGCTGATATTGACAAACTCAGCATTGGCTCAGCTCTGGAAGGCATGCCAGGCGATCGACCAGCTTACTATCTAGTTATGGTCGAGAATGGCTATTATGCAGGCAAAAGGCACAGCAGATCTAAGCATGCAGATCAACACACAGGCCACAATTTTATTCCTGGTCAAAGGTTCTTAGAGCCTGCTTTTGAAGCAGCATCAAAGAAAGCTCCTGAGCTTTTCAAAACTGAACTGGTGAAATTTTTGGACAAGAAAAAAAGGAGCTTTAACAGATGGCTATAAAAGCTCATTTGAAAAGTATCCTTGAGCAGAGCGCTGATCTCATGGCGCTCATTGGCTCAAACAAGATATTTTCTGGTCGAGTGCCCCAGAGAGTATCACCACCTTATGTTTTCTTCTATCTCAAAGGAGGAAACAGCGATCTGCTGCTTAGAGAGGATATTGGAGAAACAGAAGATATTTTTCAGTTCAACTGCATTGCCACCAGCAGTGATACCGCTGAAGCAATGGGAAAAGCTGTAAAAAAAGTTTTGCATGGCTATAGAGCCAACAAACCTGGTCTAGTGCCTATATCTCTGATACAAGTGATCAACGTCTTTGATGATGATTGGTCTCTTGAGACTGAGCTGTATAGGCGAATAGTAGAGACAGAAGTACATCACAACGAATGAGGATCAAACAATGCCTAGAACAGCAATCCCAGTAACTCAGCTTGCCAATTTCGATGGTATAGCTAGTGCGAATGAGTTCAAAAATAATGAGGTCAGTGCCGATGTGGTTAACGGCAATGCTTTCACCTGGACCGGCAGAGAATCTTTAATCTGTAGAAATTCCGGAGCGTCTGCCAGAACGATCACAGTTTCATCAGTGCCGGTAAAAGGAAGATCTGGCGATATCACCACCTATAACATTCCAGCTGGTGAAAGCCATACTGTGCCGCCATTGCCCGCTGAGGGTTGGATGCAGGCTGACGGCATGGTGTATGTGGATGGTAGCAACGCTGAAGTGAAATTTACACTGCTTCGCATGCCTCCAAATCTGCCGCTCTAGGCAGATTTTCTAGTTAACACTCTTTTCGACAAGGAATAGAAAAATGGCTAATATCAAAGGCTATAACACAGTGGTAGAGATCAAAGATCTTGCTGGTGTGTATCAGGAAGTTGCAAAATGCAGGCAGTCAGATGTTTTTGGCGGGCAAAATGGCTCTGAGGATGTCACTCACATGAGATCGCCAAATAGACACACTGAGACTGACAGCACTCTCAGAAGTACAGATCCGATCAAACTTGATGTGATCTATGACTCTTCGCTGCCTACTCACAGCAGCGGCTCCAACGTTGGTTTTGAATATCTTTTGGTATCAGCTGACAAAAGAGATATGAGAGTCACTCTCAGCAATGGCAAACAGTTTGTTTATAACGTGTTTTTGCAGAACTTCAATATCAGCTCAGCAAGCGCTAATAACATTCTGCAAGCCTCAGCTAACTTCATGCCCACTGGCGCACCAGCCTAGAATCTAGGCTAACTGTCTAATACAACTCACTCACATTTTCAGGAGAGACCTTTGATCATGATCGAAGTAGAAACAACACAAAACAACCAAGAGCAAAAACAGGAGCAGAAAGCTTTGAGACCGCTCTATTTACATGATTTGCAAAAGACAAATCAGAAACTGGTGAAAGTCGAGATCCCAGGTCTTGATGGCTTTATACAGATGAGAGGTCTCACCGGTCAAGAATCTCTAGATTTTGAGGAAGCCAATCAGCTTGCTGAAAAGAAAGAGGGAAAAGAGAGGGAAGAGGCTGAACTCCGTGTTTTGTGCTTGCAGCTGGCAGCCTGTTGTTTTGATGCGAATGGTCAGAGGATCTTTTCTGAAAATGAGGAAGAGTGTTATAAGCAGGTGATGGCGCTGCCTGCCGCTCTGGTGAAACAGCTTCATACAGTGTGGCAGCAGCTGACCACCATTCCTGATATTGCAGGCTTGGCAAAAAACTTGCAGGCAGTGACACAAGGCGCTTCCTCTTCCGTCTGTGTGCACTGCTAAAAATTCCACATCCAGATCACCTGCTCAAGATCCTGACTCTTGAGCAGGTGAAGGAATGGGAAATCTATTTGGAACTTGAACCGCATGGCGGCCTGGCTGAAGAGGAAAGAATAGGCGAGATTTGCGCAACCCTGGTTAATCTGAAGCTTTCTAACAATGATCGAATGAGAGAGCCATCAGACTTTTTTCCCAGGCTCAAGCCAAGGCTCACGCCAGAGCAGAGAGAAAGACTGGAAAAGCAGGAGGAAGAAAACGCAGTTTTGCTAGAACAGGCTCAGCATCAGTTCATGCAGAACATTATCAAAGCAAGAGAGCTGATCAGCGAAAGAGAAAAGAGAGAGAGAGAGAACAATGGCAGCTAAAAACATACTTGCAAAACTGGCTCTAGGTTTTTATGCAGACACATCAGAACTAGGGCCGTCACTGGCTAAAGCCTCAAGCAGTGTAGAGCGTGAGACCAAAAAAATGGGATCGGCTCTCAAGTATGTTGATAAAGAAGCTCAGAGCATGGGCAAGGCTTTCAAATATGCCAATGCTCTCGCAAAACAACAGCTGAGTGAACTAGGCAGCTCAGTCACCAAGCTAGAAAAAGAGACCACCTTACTGACTAAATCAGTGGGTGGTCTCTCTAGTTCAATGAAAGGCTTAGGCGTGGCTGCTGCTGGTGCCATTGGTGCTGGATCTATCAGCCAAGCTCTAAAAATGGCTGACACGTATAACACGCTGAACCAGCGAATAAAAATAGCCACACTTTCGACAAAAGATTATGTGGCTGTATCAGACCAGCTGGCTAAAATTAGCGCTAAAAATGGCGCTTCTCTGGCTGATACAGTCAAGCTCTTCCAAAACATCGCCAGAACCAGAACAGAGCTTGGAGTAACAAACAAAGAGATCCTTACTCTCACCAATACGATCCAACAGCTTGGTGTTATCGGTGGTAGCAGCACTGAAGAGATGGGGATGGCGCTCAGGCAGTTCTCTCAGTCGATGGCTGGCGGAATAGTCAGGGCTGAAGAGTTCAATTCTATTGTTGAGAATATGCCAGAGCTGGCTGATCGCATCGCCAGAGGTCTCGGAGTCACTCAAGGTCAGCTCAGAAAGCTAATGCTTGATGGCAAGCTACTTTCTAAAGATGTTGTTAGTGTGCTTCTAAAACAAAGTGAGGAAATTGACAAACAATTTTCTGCTATGCCTCGATCAATGGCTATGGCTTTTCAGGCACTGACCGACAAAACCGGCTTGGCACTGGCAAAAATAGATCAAGTCACTGGCGCCACCAAATTGGCTGTTAAGGCAATTGATGAGATGGCCAGCTCTGTTGAAAAACTGGGCAAAGCACTGGCGAATATTGGAGAGGATAGCTTTGCTTCAAAAGATGGACCTATCAAACTCAAGAATATTTTCCAAGCCGGTGCTAATCAGGGTTTCGGTCTTAATGAAGCCAAAGATCAGCTAGCTGCTATTGGTGGCTTTTTAGATCCAACAAAAGATCCAAGAAATGTTCGCTCTCAGCTCAATCTCAAGAGAAGAATGAGAGAAACACAGGAATGGGCTGATTTACATGGTCTAAACGATCCGGCTTTCAAAGATCTTGAAAAACGGCTTGATGACTGGAAAGCAGGAAAGCCTGATACTACAGGTGGAGAACCTGCCAGAAGAGCGCCAGCCGCTGTGGATGAGAAAGAGGCTGCCAAAGCCAAGAAAAAGCATGATGCTGAGCTGAAACATGCTGATCAGATCTTGGCTAATATGCGCTCACAGAATGAGCAGCTCAGGGCAAAACTTGCTCACGATGATGAGGCGCTAACCAAAGAAAAAGCGATCTTGCAGGTGTCGAAAGACAAGACACTGACTGACAAAGAAAAGAAAAAATATGCTGAAGAGATCAACAAACTGGCAGCAGAACACGCTGCTATTGTAAAACAGACAAAGATCGCTGAAGAGAAAGAAAAACTCAAAGAGATTTTGAATCAGCTGAAGGAAAAAACAGTTGAACTAAAAAATCAGCTTGCTGGGCAGAAAGAGCTAAACACTCTAGCCAGAGCTGAGGCTGACATACAGAAAACAGTCAAAGAAGGCAAGAAAGAAACTGCCCAGGAGCAAAAGGCAATTCTGGCAGCAGCCAAAGAAGCAGCTAACCTTGAAAAACAGATCCAGCGCCAGAAAATTGAAAAGGCTATAAAAGAAGATGATTTGCAGCTGGGTGACAAGCTCGCAAAAGAGAAAGATGCCATCGCTGATATCGGCAGATCTCTAAGAGAGCAAAATGAAGAGCTTAAGCTCAAGCTGACCGGGCAGGAAAGTGTCAGCAAGTTGATCGAGGTCGAAAGGCAATATCAAAGAGAGATCACAGACCTCAAGAGAGAAGAAGCTCAAGCAATCAAAGAGATCGAGGGGAAAGAAGAGTTTACGGCTGAAGATAAAGCCGCTCAGATTGGCAAGGTCAAGCAAGGATACAAAGATCTCTATGATGAGGCTGAGAAGCGCCTGGGAGCTGCAAAGCTTGAGGCTCAGGAAAATGTAAAACTGAATAACTCTTTGGAGGCTCAAGCTCAGCTGATTGAGGATATAAAAAACGGTACTGGTTCTTACAAGGAAAAGGTCGAGGCTCTTACAGCAGCCTATTCCAGTGGCATGATCACTCAGAAGCAGTGGCAGAAAAACACTGAGGATCTTTGGATGACTCAGCGAAAAAATAACACTGTACTTGGTGATTCGCTCAGGCAGATCGGTCAGAATTTCAGCATGGCGATCGTTAACGGGCAGAAGCTTTCAGACGTGTTTAAGAATCTGACAAAAAGCTTGATGGCTTTTGCCGCTCAGCGTCTCGTTTTTGAGCCGATCGCTAAACTGATAGACAACACAGCTAATAGAATGATGGGCACTGGAAGATATGCCCCTAGACCTACTCTGCCAGGTCAGATGGCTGGTATGTCACCAATGTCAGCCTTTAATAGCGGGTTTGGCAACAGCTCACAAACAGGCTTTGGCTCTGGCGCTCCTGGCTTACTCAGCCAGACCGGCAGCATGTTCAAAAATATGTTTAATCCAAGCACTGGCACAAACAACACGCCTATTCCTGTTCTAGAGGATGCCTATCAGGCAAGGCGAATGAGCGGGAAAGAATGGACTGGTGAGCCGCTTCAGGATTTGGAATACTATCTAAATTACATGCCGAGAGAAGAGGCTAGCTTTAGGCTTGGTGTCTTAAGCATGAATCCTTTTAGACCTACAAACAACAGTTATGACTTTTTCGGTGGTATCAAAAATAGTTTCAATCTTGGTGGCCTGCCATCATTTGCTTTTGGTGGCACAGCGGCAGCTTTCCAGCCTGCCATAGTTGGTGAAAATGGACCAGAGCTGATCATACCTTCCAAATCAATGGAAGTGATACCAAATAGACCCACAGAAGCCGCTCTACAGTATGCCAATAATCTAAAATGGCAGCCTGGCATGAGCACAGGCGACTGGATGGCAAAAAATGAAAGAGCCTGGCAGCTTGGTCAAGAGCGTAATTACTTCAATCAGTCTTTGGCGCCAGCACTGAATCAAGCTTGGAGAGATGCCACTATATTTAGTGCCCAGCGCTCTACTGCTGAAATGATGCGCTCTGGCAGAACCGATCATATTGGCTTTGATATTCTCAATCGAGTGCAAAATGGCGGATCAATGATGATGGCTATGAACGCTAGTTTTCAGCTCCCTACAGGCGATCAGCAGATGTCTATTTTGCAAAACATGCAGCGCCAGGGCGTCAATATTAGCCCGGCTCTTTTGCAGATGGCATATGATAATGACTGGTCTTTCAATCAGAGCCGTGGAGGCTTGTATTCATCTGGCTCACTGGGCAATTGGATGAGCAATGCTCTTGGTTATAAGAGCCTTGGAATTGATGGCAGAACGCCGATCAAGACCTACCAGGACATTGATGCTGTAGACAACATCGCATATGGTGGAGATGGCAGCCAAGCAGCTGTAGAGCTTCAGCGTGAGCAGATGAAAAACATCATGTGGCGCCAGGATGCAATCAGCAGATATAACCAGTCAATGATGAATAGGAACCCGCTGGGTGGCTACAGAGGCGCCTCTCAGGAGTATCTGAACAATATCAAGACATGGGGCAAGTTTTCAAATAATCACAAACCTTATGCCGATTCTTATGGTTTTGGCGTGTGGTCTGGCAGCTCCACTGATGGGCTCTCTATCAGCAATGGCGGCTGGGTTGACTCCAAAGGTGGTGGCACTAGCAATGATTGGATAGACGATCCCTATGACTCAGGCGATCCCAATCCCCAGAGATTTGATCCCACTGTGCCAAGTGAAGCGTACCAGCCCAAATCTGGCTCTATGGGTGATTTTTTCAAGCAGCTCAATAAAAACCCTTATTTTGATTTTGCAGCCAAAACCATGAATGGTTTGAAGGAAGCATATCAATCCCTACTGTCAGCAAGTAAATCTGCTAATCCTTCGCTCTCTCGCTTGCGCGATCTTCCTGGTCGTAGTCTAGTGGGAGATCTAAAGGAGTCTATGCGTTCCTGGCTGCCGATGGGGCAGACCATGGGCATGGATATACCCCGCTCTCTGCCTAATCCTTTCCCTGCTTATCCGGCAATGATGGGCATGGCTTCAGCGCCAAAAATCTATAGTGTGCCTAGTGTTAAAAACGTGACTAATTCTAGTGGCGGCTTTGGTGGCACTCTATCACCTGGCTGGCTGGACAACGATACAACATACTCGCCTCTGTTCAATCCAAGATATCAGGCTGGTGCAGCCTCCAGCAGCTTTGATCGCTGGCCCACTAATCCCGTGGCAGCTGGAATGATCCAGGCCAGAATGATGCCCGTTAAAAGAGCGCTTGGTGGTCATGTTGCCTCTGGTCAGTCAGCTATAGTGGGCGAAAATGGACCAGAAATGATCACCGCCCGCCAGCCACTGAATGTGGTGCCTAATTCTGCATTGGGCAAACCACAGCTAACCGTGAATATCACAAACAAAGTGGCACAAACAGAGGTTGTGACCAGGCGTGATGAATCTGGAAAATTGCTAATTGAATTCATTGAGGCTAAAGTACAGGAGACAGTATCTAAAAATTCTGCTCCAGTGCCAAGGAAGGTTAGACGATGACTTTAGTTTTTCCAGCATCATTACCGCACTTTCATCAGGGATCTGTGCAAAGTGCGGTGGTCGATAACGTGGTCAGAACAGAGATGGAGACTGGACCGCAGAAACAGAGATTGAAAGATCGCGTTTTCTATATGCGGCACTCAGGAGAAATGAGAATCAAGACAGCCAAGCTGAGCACTTTTCTTGATTTCTTCAATCTTGATGCCGATCAAGGCTGTACACCTTTTGAATGGTCAGATCCTTTCACTGCTGCCACAAAAATGTACAGATTCATTGGTCAGCCATCAATCAATCATATTTCTGGCGATCTAGTTTCTGTGTCTTTCACCGTGGAAGAAATACCATGAGAAATATACCAGTCACCGATCTTGGAAAGATTTTGAAGGCTCAAGCAGGCAGCTGGGCAGCCTACAATTTGATTGAATTAGAGCAAGTTGGAAAGCCGATTTTGCGCTACTGCTCAAGCTGGGAGCCGATCATTCATCAAGGCAATGAGTATCAGCCCAGATGGTTTGAGATATCTCTGCCGGATTCATCAAGGGATGCTCAATCAGCTGATGGTCAGCTGATTTTAGATGATTCAGATCTTGAGCCGTTTTACTGGTCGATGGATCTTGATCGCACCAAATACACAAAGCTCACGCTCTTTGTTATCTCTACAACTGATCTGAATACAAAATTGGTGGCTCCTTACTCTTACAGAATCGTTGAAATGATGCCTGCTAATCAAAATATGGTTGTGTCAGTGATTCATGCAGACGCTCTTAGAGAGCCTGTTTGCTTTGTTAGATATGATGATCATTACCCTGCTCTTCATAGTGTGGTGTCGGGATGAATTTTCAAAGTTTTGGAAAAACTGCTTTGCCTTTTCTTGGCTTTGGTGCCGGTCTAGCATCGCTGATCGGTTTATCGTTTTTTGGACAAAGCAGAGACAGCCAGCAGTTTTCACAGGTGGATAATCCTGTTGTCCCAGTTACCTCTATTGCTGAAGATCCGCCGCTTGCTCCAGTCGATGATTTTGGTGGCGCGAAAGACAGCCTGCTGCCTGCACTTACAGGCGTTTCTAATCGTGAGAATAGATGGGGGCACTCCTTCAAAGTTTTTGGGAAGTGTCGTATCTTCCCGGCTCTTGCTGCTGAGCCTTATCCCACAGCCACAGGCGCTGTGCAAACTATCTCAGGCGTTTTTGATTGTGGTCCTGGTGAGCTTGCATTCTCAGAGCCAGAAATAAACGGCAGACCGATCAGCGAATTTCCAACCCTTTCGCTTGAGTATCACTACGGGAAAGCCTCTGATACTCCTTTCACGCTCTACACACAGGCAGTCAGCAATGTGGTGGTGAATGAAGAGCTTGTCATAACCACGGCGCCGGTTGTGATTTCAAAGCAGGCTGGCAGGCAAGCTAATAGAATTGGTGTTAACATCACTTTCCCCAATGGCTTGTATCAGCGTAATGCCACTACTGGAGCCATTGAGGATAGCTCAGTTACTTTTTTCATTTCGCTCACAGATGCTCAGGGAAACTCACCTGTAGGAGAGTATGTTACTGCTACGGCAAAGCAATCAACACCTTACTTCCTCTACAAAGAATATGCTGTACCAGATGCTCTCTACACTGTCAGAGTTCTGCGCTATACACCAGCGACTAATGCGACACCAAATGTGGTGAATAATTCCACCTGGACCGATCTAGTAGCTTTTGGCGCTGGTCCGGCTTTCTATCCGCATTACAACAGTGCTGGCCAGCGCGTGTACATGGCAGAGATTGCTTACAGAGCCCAGGCAACAGCCAGCCTCAATGGTTCTCTGGGTGAGTTTTCAATACTCGCCAGCTCCAAGTTTCCGATTTGGGATGGAACGACCTGGAGCGATCCGACAGAAACAAATAACCCTGCTTGGCTGATTGTAGGCGCTCTGAGAGAGGCTTTTGCTTATCGCCCTGCTGCTGATGCTCAGATAGATCTGCCCAGGTTCTTGGAGTTTGCAAATTGGTGCACCAGTAAGAATTTTACTTACAATCGGGCAATACCTGGTGAGATGACTCTTTATGAGGCTTGCCAGGAAATTGCTAGAGCAGGCAGAGCCGTTTTCTTTGTCAGAGATGGAAAATACTCTGTTTGCATTGATAAGCCTGTAGAGACAATTTCCCAGGTGTTCACGGAACGAAACATCATAAAAGGCTCACTGTCTCTCAAGATGAGCCTTATAGAGCCGCCTGACTATCTAGCTGTGGATTGGATCAATCCTGACAAAGATTGGCAGATGGATGTCTATAAAGTCTATGACGATGGCAAAACAGCCAGCGTGAATTTCAAGCGTGATACTCTTTCGATGCCAGGTGTTACCAACTCGGATCAAGTCTACAAGCTGACTAGATACTACATGGCACAAAACAGGCTAAGAACAGCCGCTTATCAATTTTCCACAGACATAGAAAATATTATTTGTGAGCTTGGTGATCGAGTGATTCTCACCACATCCAGGCTGGGTGCTGGCTTCGGTCAAGGAAGAATAAAAGCTATCACCACCAATGGTGGCGGCGCAATTACCACCATTACGTTGGATGCCCCTCAAGTGCTGGATCTAAATAGCAGATATGGTCTCAGAATCAGGCTGGCAGATAACTCAAATGTAATAGTGGAAGTTCAAGCAGTTGCTGGACTGGTGCAAACCTTTACTCTGGTAACTCCTTTGCCGTCTGCCGCTGTGAATCCAGCAGTGGGCGATCTCTGCTCTTTTGGTGAGTATCAGAAAGAGGGTAGAGATTTGATCGTCACGGGTATCAAGCTTAATCCAGATCTGTCTGCCACCATTTTTGGTGTTGACTATGCGCCGGAAATTTTCCAAGCCGATAGCGGTACTATCCCGCCTTTTGTGTCTGTAGTGAATAGACCAAGGCGCCTAGATCGAACAGTTCCCACCCCTAAGATTCTTTTTGCTCAGTCTGATGAAACGGTTCTAGATGAGGACATAGACGGATCTCTCAGAGTCAGAATCCTGCTGACTCTTGAGGCGCCGATCACAACCATAGATTCTTTGGAGTATCAGATCTCTCTGGCTGGTGCAGAGTCCTGGTCAGCTCCAAGAACCGTTTCAGCCACTGGCGGATCGATATCTATTTTTGAGGTACAGCAGGGCTTTTCCTACGATATAAGAGTAAGAGCCATAAGAGGCAATTTTAGATCTGATGCTTATGCCTATGTATACAACCATTTTGTGATCGGGAAGAGCAGCAAGCCGCCATCTGTGACAATGCTGTATAGGCAGCCGAACAGTAACAAAATTGGCTGGCCGGAAATAGAAAGACCTAGAGACTTCTTTGCCTATCAAGTCAGAGCCGCCTTTGGTGATGCTGAAGCTTGGGATCAAGCCATCACTCTTGGTGAAGCTGTGACGATCAATGAGTTTGATCTAGGTGCTTTTGCCAAAGGTCTGAAAACGATCATGGTCAAAGCTGTTGATACATCCGGCAATTTCTCAGAGACTCCAGCAGTTCTCAAAACTGACTTTGGCGATATCTCAGAACAGAATGTAGAATTTGAATATGATCATCATCCTGATTTTGCTGGCACTAAAACTGATGCCACTGTTAGTGGTGGCATCCTTTACGCTGATGATGATGGCGCAAATTTCTATAAACCTGATGATAACCTGGATTTCTTTCAATCAGATGACTCTGCTGATATGTACACTGTTTTATACAAAACTGGTGTCTACTCTTATGATTTCATGCCAGATCCGGCTTTCCCGTTTCCTTATCGATACTATCACCAAGCTGATATCTCAGCCTCTGGCTATACAGTTGAATACAGAGCTACGATTGAAAGTAATTTCTACTCTGAAGTTCCAAATGCTGATACCCAGCCATTTTATGGGCTTGATGATTCAGCCAATTTCTACGCTGATGATTATGGACCCTGGCTGCCGTTTCCAACTAATGGGCTAGAGCTGACCTCTCTAAAAACCATACCCGTGAGATTCACGCTCTTTGGCGGTCAGTATCAAGGCAGGATCATAAGCTTGACAGATGTGATCGACCTGCCAGATCTTGTGATTTATTACAATGATTTTGCCGTGGCTCCTGGGGGCTCAAGATTGCCCACTACTGGAGACTTTGGCAGAATTGACAATATTTCTATTACGGTGCAAGATGCCACCAATAAGAGTGCCACCTATACAGAGAAAAACTCGCCATTAGGTCCACTCATCACAGTATTCTCAGGTGGCGTGTCTGTTTCTGGATCGGTTGATGTGATTGTAAGAGGTATTAGAAAATGACAACTTTACCAGCAGCGAATGGCTTGGGGCCTAGTGTTGGAAACATAAGCCAATCGGCTTTCAAAACAAACATTGAGCTTTTGCTTTCTTCAGTCAAAGAAATGCCTGGCGGGCAAGGTTTCTTTGCTACCACCAAAGATATTGCTAGTGGCGCTTTTACGCTGGAGAAAGATGTTAGTTTTTATAAAGTGAATGGTGAGGGCAGCGCTGCTGATGACCTCACTAACCTGAATCTAGCTGGTGGTGTCACTCTCAGAGATGGTCAAATCATTGGTATTCAGGCAGTTGGTCCAGTGCTCACGCTCAAGCATAATGCTGGTGGTACTAGACCGCTATTCTTGAGAGCGGCTGAAGATTACCGGCTGGCAAACACAACTGAAATTGTCTATTTCAGATATGACTCTACAGCTGTGGCTTTCTATCAGGTGTTTCCAGATCTGTATTCTTTGTTTCAGTTGCTGCCTGGTGCACGTCCTTGGGGATCTATTTCACCCACTGCCAATGTTCTGACTCCAGCAGTTGCAGTCAATAGAGTGACAAATGGCTCACCAGTCACAGTCAATCAAATTTCTAGAGCCAATTTTGATGCAGATGGCGCTCTGCTTCTTATCGGCTTTGCTACAGGCAGCAGCAATATCACGCTGGCTCACAACGTAGGCGCAGCTGGCAAACTGCTGCATACAGACAATTCAAGCATCGTCCTTGATAGCGTCAATAAGTATGTTCTTTACGGCGCTGAGACTGTGAGCGGAACAAAGCTCTGGAGAGAGATCACCAGATTTGGTTTCACTGCTGCCGCTTCTGGTGGCGATGGTTTCGGCGGCAATGGCAGCCGCTCTTTGCCCACTTCCGGCTCTATCAGTGGTGATTATTATCATGATGGTGCCTGGACTGCTACAGGCGCTCTAACAATTGCCGCAGGCACTAGAATCTTTGTAAGAAATTGCACCGGCTTTGATATGGGCTCTTTTAGTCACGTTGTGAGCACTCGCCCTAATTCTGGTGGCAAAGGCAGACCAGCAAGCGGAAACACGGGTTCTATGATTGGTTTAGGAAGCGGCCCCGGTGTTGCTGGCAGTGGTGGAGGGGTTGCCGTCTCAGTTGTGGCTGGTCCCGGTGGCGCTGGCTTTGGCGGTCGTGGCGGTCGTGGTGGTTCTTACTCCGATCATTATATGCCTGGTGGCGCCTGCTACACTCCGAGAGAATTTTTTGGCGGTACTGGCGGTAACTCTGGTATGCACTACAGCAGCACAGCCACAGCTGCTGTGGATGGTGGCAATGCTGGAGGTGGCGTCTACTTTGAGATCGCTATGATCTCTGGTACTTGTACACTGGGCAATATTAACGCCAATGGTGGCGCTGGAACTAATGCACCAGACACCAACTATAGTGGCAGCGCTGGCGCCTCGGGTGGTTGTGTTGTGGCGAGAATCAGAGGCACTGCTGTTTTGCCTGCTTCTCGTATTATCTCGGTTAACGGTGGCGCTGGTGGTGGTGTCGGTAGTGGTGGCACAGCTAACGCCGCCGGTGGTGGTGGCGCGGCTGGTGTCATTGATATCGAGGCTACAAACTGGACCAATAGCGGTACGCTTCAAGCTAATGGAGGCGCGGCTGGCAGTGGCGGCAGCTATACAGCAACCGCTGGAGAAAACTCAACTCCAAAAGCTTTAGGTCTTGGTTATGATCCGTGTTCATTCTGGTAGAGGTTAAAATGGCAGACGCTCAATATATTCAATTCAAAAACAATGCAACACGTTCCAATACTGCTGTGTTCGTAGATCTTGAGTTCTACCAGCCAGAGCCTGGAGAGATCTTGATCGAATGGGAGATCGAGAACGATGATCGCATACCAGGCAATTATCGCCGTGATAGCTTCACGCTGGTTTATGATCCGCCTGTGGAGCAGAAGCCGCCGATCCCTGATGTTGATGCAATGCTAACAGCTATTTGGGATCATCCTTTTTGGGATGTGGCTCCACCACAGGTGAGGGCTAGTAGACCGGATTTTGCCAGCCTTGCTGAGAGCTGTAGGCTCTATCTGGCGAAAGGCGAGATCTACAGAATCCACCAAGCCTGGGCAGACAAAAAGCTGATCATGCCTCAGCAATTGATCGATATTGTCGAGGGCTGTGCTGCTAAATTCAATGTCCCGCTAATTTCTCAAAGCCCTTAGATTATGCTCTAATGCTTTGGTGTGGTGTAGTTTTTCTTCAAAAAAAGGAGGTGAAAACAATGTTTCAAAAACTTGGTGAGAACCTAGTGGTCAAAGCCTTGGCTGCTAAAGTTTCGGAGATCAATCCTGATAAAGTGTTGGCTGAAATTCTCAAGCAGTTTCATAATGCTGCCGAGAATCTCAAGAAAGATGCTGATGGTGACGGTCTCTCGGAACTCGAAAACATCCAGGCTGATCTCGCTGTTGTGGGCGATAAATTAGCTGATGTGGCTGACAGGCTAGAAAAGGCTGGTGTCTTGAAATAGAGCCAGCTCACTAGGAGGAAAGATCTCAATGTTGAAATTAACAGAAGTTGCAGAATTCACTTTTCAGGTTCTGGCTGCCGTGGCGCTCTCGGTGCTGGCTGGTATTGCCGTTTTTGAGCCTGCTCTAAAAAGTCTGTTCGCTCACGTTTTGAGATAGCGTAATGACGAGAGCAAGCCTTACTGCTATAGCCTTTTGTGTGCTCATGTGCCTCTTGATCCTTGGCTTTGTGCTGGATGCTTTCAGCCAGTTTCACGCCAATGGCAAATATGAGATGCCTGATTACATTTTGGAATATATCAAGCTTGCTCTCCAATTCGCTTTTGGTGCTGGTGTCTTTGCAGCAATTAGAGAAGTTACAAGAAAGGTGAAACATGAAAAAACCACTCAAGAAAATCTTCCTGTGTGCAAGCCTTCTGACTCTGATGAGCTGCTCTCAGTGCCAAGCAGGAGAAGCAAAAAGAAAGAGCCTGGCAGCGATTAGCGCCACCATTCAGCCCTTCAAGCTGGTGGCTGCCGTTGTCTATTATGCACTAGATATAGTGCAGGATGGTATTCATCACGCTATTCAGAGAGACCTCGATCGTGAGAATAATCAGCGGTTAGTTAATGCGGAAATTGAAAAGGCGAAAGCCGCGCCAGTGGCACCATCCAGCCCGCCGGCAGAGGCTGAAGTCCAGCCACCAGATGCGACACCAGAGGCAGAAGTAAATGATCCCAGGTAGATATGATCCAGCTCCAATAGAAGTAGGTACAGCTTGGGCTGATGATGTTTTTAAGTTTCTCCAGGCTGATGGCTCTGCCTGGAATTTGACCGGTGTGGTTATCACTATGGTCTTTCGAGATACCAATGGAGCGGTCAAGCTCACTCTCTCTGATGGCAGTGGTCTCACTATAAATAGAGCCGCTGGCACAGTGGCGCCGGTGGTGACTAATGCCCAATCTGCCGCTTTAGGTGTTGGCTCTTTTAAGTATGATCTATATTTTGAGTATCCTGCTGGCATTACAAAATCAAGACAGACAGGCATTTTAGAGGTTGAGCGGAAGTGACAGACATACTGATCACAGTCTCTGAAAATATGATCGAGGTCACACAGGTTGTGGCTGGCTCTGTGGAGATCGCGGCAGCAGGACCGCAAGGACCGCAAGGCATACAAGGGCCTGTTGGACCTAAAGGCGACACAGGCGCTCAGGGCATACAAGGACCACAGGGCCCGAAGGGCGACACAGGATCGCAAGGTCCAGCTGGCGCCAAAGGCGATACTGGACCACAGGGACCGGCTGGCGCTGATGGTGCTCCAGGGCTACAGGGACCGGCAGGATCGCAAGGTCCAAAAGGTGACACTGGTGATCAAGGTCCGGCTGGACCAAAGGGCGATACAGGCGCTCAGGGACCGCAGGGCATACAGGGACCACAGGGACCAAAAGGCGATACCGGATCGCAAGGTCCACAGGGCATAGAAGGTCCGCAAGGACCTAAAGGAGATACAGGCGCTGAAGGACCGCAAGGACCAAAGGGCGACACTGGATCACAGGGACCACAAGGCATACAAGGTCCGCAGGGCCCAAAGGGTGACACTGGTGATCAGGGACCACCAGGACCACAGGGACCGGCTGGAAATGCTGGATCTGTAGTTGTAGATTTTGGCACTAGCTCAAGCTTTGCCAAAGCTACAGTGTCAGCGCCTTGGGTGCTAGCAGGCATTAAAATTGTTGCAGCCCCTGCCGGTACTCAAACAGCTGAGCATGATCCTGATGACTATGGCGCGGAAAGGCTTGTTTGCTATGTCACAAACATTGTGCCTGGTGTGGGTTTTGATATTTGTGCCACTGTTGATGGTGCCAGCTTTGGAACATACGTTATCAATTTCATAGGAGTGTAGACCATGAGTATTCAAGTCAGAGGCAGCGCTGGCAATCTTGCTGAGGTTGATCCAAACAACCGCCTGGAGGTTGCTTTGGCTGATCTTATCGCCCAGGCTGGCTATGCCATTGCTGTTGGTGAATCACATAATGGCGCCAATGGTGTCTCAGCTATCAGAAGAGCGCTGAGAGTCTCGACTGATGGCAGGCTCAGAGCTGGCATTGATACTCTTATCTGGAGTGATACATTCAATCACGGTCAGCAGGATACTGGCAGATATTCTTTCAACACCACCACAATGACCACCACTGCCACTGGTGGCGCTCTGAACCTTAATGCTGGCGGCTCTGTTGCTGCTGCTGCTGTGGCTAGAGTGCAGACTCACAGAACATTTAGATTAGAGGGTGGCAGCTCGCTAAATGTTACTTCTCGCCTCAAACTTTCCTTAGCACCAACTGTCAATAATGTTCTGGAGGTCGGTCTTTTCCTCGCTACAGGCACAACTGCCCCAAGTGATGGCGTTTTCTTCCGGCTGAATAGTGCTGGTGTTCTGACAGGTGTGATTGCAAACAACTCTGTGGAATTGCCCACAGTGGCACTGCTCACAGTGCCAGCGCCTAACGTTTTCTATGAACTCTCTATGATTGTGGATCAGAATAGAGCTGAGTTTTATGTTAACGGTGTGTGTCAAGGCGTCATTGATTCACCAGAAACTATACCCTGCCTCACATTGTCCAGGGGCTTGCCTTTTGCGATCAGAGCCTACAACTCTGGCGTGGTGACTGGTTCACCACAGATAGTATCTTTGTCTGATGCTGTTGTTTATGCCAGAGATCTAGATTTTGGCAGAACCTTTCCGCAAATAAAAGCTGGCATGGTGGAAGAGCTACTAACAGCCCCTCCTGGTGCTGCTCCTGGCGCAACTGCAAACTACGTGAACAGCACAGCGCCAACTGTCGGAACGCCATCAAACACGGTGGCAGGTTACACCACTTTGGGTGGTCAGTTTCTAATAGCTGCTCCGGCTGGCGCTGAAACTGATCTCTTGCTCTTCTCTTACACTGTGCCAGCTGCCGCCGCTGCTGGTGGCAATAAAAACGCTGTGCTCACAGGCTTGACCATTGATACCCTTAACATTGGTGTGCCTGTTGCCACCACTCCAACGGTTCTGCAATGGGCTGTGGGCGTAGGGAGTACCGCTGATTCTCTTGCCACTGCTGACAGTGCCACAGCTGGCACCAGGGCAAGGCGACCAAAAGCGCTGGGCTATCAGACTTTTCCAGTGGGTGCCGCGATCGGTACACAGGCTCAGAAAATAGAGGTAAAGTTTGATACCCCGTTGATTTGTGAGCCAGGCTCTAGAATCCAGATCATTCTGAGGGTGATCATTGGCACAGCCACAGCATCACAGCAGCTCAGAGGGATTGTCACACCATACGGTTATTGGGAGTAACTATGAACAAAATATCTACAGCTGGCGATCAGCTCACAGTGCTTTTTGAGGGAAAGGCTTACTATCCCTATCTTTGCCCGGCTGGAATAGTCACCACTGCCAAAGGTCATAGAGTGAGACCAGGAGAGGAAAAGACTCTGCTTGGTGGCTTTTCGATTGAAGAGACAGAGAAGCAATTGAGAGCCAATAGAGATGGTCACTTGAAAAAGCTCAAGCCGCTCACTGAGCAGCAGATCGATGCTCTATACAAAAGCGACACGGCAGGCGCAAAAAAGGCATTAGACGATCGATTGAAAGCCTGGAAAGTGCCGCCGCTCACTGATGATGAGTATACGCTTTTTCATGACCTTGCATACAATGGCGGCCCAGGCTTCTTGGATGGCAGTATCAAAGGCTTTCTTGAAAAAGGAAAAATACTTGATGCTGTTCTCTTCGCGCCTAAGTTTTGTGGTATCACCAACAGTGCCAAGCAATTGATCCCGCTGCCTGGTCTGACTTTCCGCAGATACAGCTTTGTCTGGCTGGCTCTGACTGGAGAAGCTTGGAGGATTGGCTCGGAAGCTACAACAGATCAAGACTGGGCTGAGGTCTCTTTGTTTTTGGCAAAGCTGACAGCAGTGCTTAAAAAGAAAGGTGTGAGCAATCCTCTGCCGTACTACAGAAACACCAGGGCAGCTCAAAACAGACCGCTGCCGAGAAATAGGAGTTAGTTTTGCCAGAGCGTGATCCATCTCACGATAATGACAATCTCCAGCAGAAAGCCCCTCTATCCTTACCTAGAGGGGCTTTCTGTTTGTCTTATTGAGAGTCTCTAGAGTGAGCCTCTTTCGATCTCAGTCCAGGAATCTTCAGAGTACTCCTTGAGCATGTATTGGCAATCAGGCTCATAGTTATGTTTGATCACTTTCTTGGCATGTAAGATTGCTGCCCGTTTTGTGCAAGTGATCTTTTCTACTGGGTGGCTGGTCGTGTTGGTGAAGTAACAGATCATATACTCTTTTGCAGGCTCAGCAGGTCTGCCGCCTTTCTTGCCGTTGTTTTTCGATGCCTGAGCGCGTTTCTCGCTTGTTTTTGCCGCCCTTCTTGCTTGCAAGGCGGATTCTACCGCCTTAAGATCAATGCCTGCTTCCTCGACTGCCAGAAGCGGATCATAGACAAATTCAAGATCAGCAGAGCCATCTTTGAGCAGCCAGCCAGCATGGTTGATATGATAGATTTCACGAATATCACCCAGCTCTTTGAGCTGATTCTCTTGTTCGTATCTGATCGCCTGAGATATAGAGTAGTCGCCAGTTTCGGGATCTAAAAGTTTATTGAAACCCAAAGCCTTGGCTCTTTCAAGAGCCTCCAGGTAAGTGAGCCCGCCGGGATTGTGCTCAATAGCTTCATCATAGACGGCCTCAATAATTTCAAAATCATCCCAAGTCTGCTTGAGCGCTGAGCCATCTGAAAAATTCCAGATTCTGGCGGCATTTTTTAGATCTATGGTAGAGATTGCCAACACTCGGCAGTTTCTCTGAATAGGATCATAATCGCCCAGTTTTTTGCAGTCATCGGCAATAGTCATAATTGAAATCTCCTAAATCGGTACTATTTCAGCATAACCCAACCGCTAGGTTTCTGTCAATACCCAAACAGGCTTTACTTTTCGGGTTCTATATATATTGACCAGGGAAGTTGACCGATCACGCTAAGGGGATCGGCGGCTTCGATGTGGAAAGTCACCGGCTTAGTCTTTTTCAACCTGGGCCGGTGCCTTTCCATCTCCCACACAAAAAGCACATGAGCATAACTGTAATCATATGAATACTCTGGAATGTATGCCACTGCAAGTGGTATCATCGAATTTCACGAGCTCCGGTTTTGTTTTTTGACCACACAAGCAAGCCAAGCCAGTTCTATGGCTGATTCTAGAGTGTTGGCTTTTCCATCAAAAAGAACCACTTTGACATTATTGCCTTCTGGCTTTAAGACAATTATTCTATAGTCGCCCCTATTCTCTGTGATCTCCACTGTTCGGTTAACGCCCAGCTCTCTGTGCATTTGCATGTATGATTTTTCTCTATTCACCTTCTAATTCCTCGGTTGGTAGTTTTTCCTCTAGATACTCCAGCAGCTCTCTCTCTACTCTGTTTAGCCTTTCTTCAGCAATAGCGATTTGAGCCCTTAGTTTCTCCACCTGCCCAGCGTAATGAGAGATATACTTAACTTTCTCCCAAATTTCATCTCTGACATTGTTCATTGAGTAAACTCCTTAAGGTTTCATACTGCTTCAATCTTATTGCGCTATCTTTTTGAAATTCCAAAAACTTCACTGCAAACATTTTGCTACATCTATGTTCTGTGCCATCCGCATTGCACAGTTTGAATGAGCCATCCCACTGTTTGCACCACTTTTTATTTTCAAAGCAGTACCGACAGCGATAAATAAAATCATTCAATTTCGTTTCCTCCTTCCTTCCAGGCTAACAACCTTTACGCATCTCTTTGGATACTGCTCAATTTCTCCGGTGATCTGGTAGATAGTAGCTCTAGCTTTCATACTTACAAAAATATCGGCTGTGTAGTCTTCAGCAGCAGATTGAGCCTCCTCCAGTTTCTCAAACACCTCGAAGTAATCCAAACACCACTCTTCCCCAATTTCTCCATAAGGGCTCAGGAACTCCGTAACGAGTAGAAATCTATCCTTACTCAATTCTTTCTCCTTGCTCGATCATAGGCTAGATGATGCTTTTGGCACATCGCCATTAAATTACTGTATTGGCAATTCATAGGATTCTCATCTTCCAAGTGTGCAGTGGTAAGCACCACCTTAGAGCCAGTTTCTGGGTGAGGCTGCCCATTGAAAGCACCACACCTGGTGCCGTTCTCTATCCACTCGCATTGGTCCTGAGCGCGACCTTTAATGATTCGTTTTGATATCAGATCCCAGTGTGGGGGATAGAGAGAGCGATCCATTGGCATTGTTTTCTACCTGTTGAGATTGGTGTTTGGCCAGATTTTCTGGATGCAGTCAGCCACATTATGATAGAGATTAACCGCTTCAGCTCTAGTCATTTCGATATGAGCCAAAGGCAGTTCCTCTGTTGTTTCTAGCTGCATGCACAGCCGCCTTTCTGCTGTTACGGGATCGATAACATGCAGGAAATTCACCGATCCTGGTCCTACTTTCTTAGACATTGTTGATTACCTCGTTGGTTGTGATTCTTACTTACTTGCCGTATAGGTTAGCCCAGGTCAACATGCAACCGGCCGTGCATGGTCCCTCTTTTTCTGCTCTTTCCAGAGTGGCTAACCTCAGCGCTTTTATTTGCATTTGCAGCTTGTCTGTAGACTCTGGCCGCTCATCGTCAAGGTGGATAGCCATCTGCCTGTACATTTCAGCAGCTACTAGATTTTTATGACGATTACCAGCAACAGTTGCCCACCAATCTGTTCCAGGGGCTATGACTTTTGAGCCTGCCTTAAAAAGTGGCTCTATAGCTACCGCTAAGGCGTCCATCGCATCGGCTACTCTTAAAAACTGTGCTTTCTGTTCTTCTAAATTCATACTGCAATTCCCTTGTGATTGTTGGTTAGTTGCTAAATATCGAACGGCTGTTGAAGAGTTTTCGGGTCTACTTTTCGCAACTTTTCTAGCCGTTTTATTTCTTCTTCTGAATCTTTTATTGCTTGTAAAACACAGTTTTCTTTGTCAGCCAATTTCTTTAGCGCTTGGCCGTGGCGCTCGTTTGTTTGTTCTAGTGCGGCTTCAAAGGCTTTGGCTTGTTCATTATTCTCTTCTTCCAAAGTCGCGCAATTCATCGCAGTGATGTATTGACTAGCCTCTTCCGCGCCATAAATCACCGCTAGAGTGTCTCGGATATCGCTCTCAAGCTCATTTGTGATTTCTAGCTTGAATCGGTGCCAGTAGCGATGCGGACCGGGTTTTTCTAAATCGTCAGCTATCCGCCTTAGCCTTGCAGCTAGAATGTGCGGCGGCTCCCAACTCATTGGGTTCTTTATTTTCCTTTTCTTTGCCAATTTAGTCATCTCCAAGTTATTTGTTATTTGTTGCTACAATGTTTTTGTAGCTCTGCCATGCGTAGACGCTTCTCTTGAGCCGTCACCCTGTTAAACGGGGTGGCGCCTCTTGCTATTCACTCCTGATTAATTACTATCCCTCTTTGTGCAGCTCGAAATAATCAGACTCGATCGCCTCAGCATAATTAAGCACATCCGAAAAGCTGATTTTTATTCGTTCCGCTGCTCTCTTCCAGATGTGTAAAGGCGCTCTCTGTTTGCCTCCTTCCATGTTTGCTAGGGATGTCCTGGACATCCCTAAATCTGATGCCATCTGCTCTTGAGTGATGCCGCGCTCAGCGCGAAGCTTTTGAAGCGCTCGACCTACCCAAAAATAAAAGCGATCCGTCTCATCGTTGGGTATTCTAAGGCTTCTTGATAGCTCCTTAACTTCTTGCTGCAATCTATTGATTTGCTCTTTCAGCTCTTTGATTGTTTTGTTTTCGCTCATTCCAAGTCACTCCTGATTAGTTGTGCCTATTCTTCGCCCGTGGTGGCACTTTTACATGCAGTATTTCTCTCTTGAGCACCACGCCGCCAGCGTTCTTCAGCGCCTCAAACATTTCTGAAAGCATGCGCTTTTGGTCATATCGCCAACCCCAGCAAATATTTTCTTGATAGAAGTACCAACGCCGTGACGATGTTTCTCTTAGCTCCCAGGTTTCGACTCTTTGCGCTAGCTGTATTGTGTAGCGCCATAGTTCTCTAGTAGGCCTCATTTTGCTCATTTTTACACCATTTTCATTATCTGTCCTGCCACCACAGCCGGAGGCACTTCAAATAATCCTTGCTCGCCCTTGTATGGAATTGGCTCATCAAAAGCAAAAACAGAGCCAAAGATCCAGCCATAACGACCAATTGAAAAGTCACCCAGCCAGCCCTCTTGATCTGGATACTGATCAAGATCTATTTCGTCTGTGTGCTTACAATCAATCAATGTGGTCTGAGCAATGATCGCACCGTAAGGAAGTTTGCTGAGCTTCTCAAGCCCAGCCTCAAGATCGCACTCAACAGGATCTAAGCCTAGAGCCTTGTTAAATGCAGGCATTGAGAGGATAGCTTTCTGCTCTTGTTTGTTCACTCGTTTTGCAGCGTGAATCAAGATCGGCCCTCGATATTGTGTGCTCCATGAGCGTGTTTCGATCGTTTTTCGCCCAAAAGCTATGAAGCTAGCCCATGGCTGCCATAAACTTATTGCTTTCACTTATTTCCCGCTCCTTTTCTTAATTTGTTCATCCCAGTCTTTACAGTCGAATGAACAATAGGGGTAATGCTCTTTTGTCGGTCCTACTAGACAATCACAAAAAGTCTCGCAACATCGACCAATGCCGTAGGATTGGCTGACCACGGCTTCCGTTATTCCAGAAATCTTGCCACCACGGGCAAGGGCTTTCCCTGATTTATCCAGCTTCGGAAAATTATGGTTGAAATCAGAAGTACCGATGAGCTTAAGAAGCTCGGCTGGGATATGCTTGTTATTCCCTAGCGGTCTCGGCAGTGTTGGCAGTTTTTGTCCCATGCTTTCTCCTCGTAAGGGCCCGGTCCATACCATAGAATCAGACCTCCTTTTGATTGGCGGTGGTGGCTTAGGCTTTACCGATAGCTGAAACTCAAGAAAGTAGTGAGAGATAAATTTCATGGTGTAATCTCCTATTTCAGTTTTAGTGATAGTTGTTTGGTTTTTGCTCTTCTTATCTTCTCTTCCTTCGTGATCGGCTCCAGAGACTTAAAAAGTTCCTTGCCTACGATGATCACCGGTTTTGGTGGCACATTCCAGAGCAGCCAAGCGCATGTTGTAGAGTCTGTTTTGCCATCGCCAGTGAAGCTAAATCGAGGCAGCACAATGACCTTTGCCGGTGGATTTTTTTCTAACCAGGCGCCTCTTTCTCCTGTTGGCTCAAGGAAAGTGAGGCGCAAAAGAAAAGCACACTCATTGCCGCGATCAGCAAAATGAGACACTATTCTATAAGCCTGATTAAATGGTGGATTGGTGATCACAGCGGTCAACAAAGGCACATCAAGACAGCCAGCATCAGCGAAGAGATCGACCTCTCTAGAGTGATCTGCATCGCTGGTAGTGACACCTTGAAAATGCTCTTTCAAGACTTGAGTAATATCACCAGCTCCGTGGCATGGCTCCCAGGCTGTTGCACTGGCAAAAGAGTGATGAATGAAAAGCGCCTTGGTTGCTGCCTTGGTGGTCGGATAAAAATCAAATCTTTTTCTCATGCAATTTCACCTTTGCAATGCTGCTGTAGTCGAGATCGTTCAGTGAAAATGCAGAGTCACCCTCACTGGCTAAGCCAAGTTTGCAAGCAGCAACACTGAGCACACAGCTTTTTTCCGTTTCTGGTCCAAAATTCTCCAGCTCACAAATATCTGTTAGTTCGCTGATGTAGTTTGCAGACAAGTTCAGAGCCACATCCAGTAATCTTACCTTCAATCTCTCAAGTTCAAGATTTGCCTCAGCAAGCTCTTTCTGCTCGCATATCCGAGACTGGGAGCGCTCCAGTTCTCTAGCTCTTTCCTGCCAGTAATGTTCACATCCACTGGCAGGAAATTTGAGGCCACACCTTGGGCAGCTCCAAGATTCGTCATAAAATTCAGACACTCTGACATGAATGACATTGCCACAGGAGCATGATTTGCAGGTCAACATACTGCCACCTTCAGTGGTGCTGCTTTGCCACTTTCCAGCCAGTATGTAGAACCCAAGCCTTTGCTAGCCAGATCGGGTACATTAGCCTCAGCACTGCTCATGAAAATCAATGCTGGAATCTTGGCTGACAGCAGCAATCGAAAAAAGGCATTTCTCCAGGGCGTTTTTTCAGGCAGCAGATCTACTCTATCGAACACGATCAGATCTGATTGCTCCAGCCGTGCAAATGCCACCTGAAAGAGTGCATCGGTAAACCACTGTTCAGCTGTGCTACATTCGGAAAACTCAAAGCCATTGAAAGTGACTGAAAGATCATTTCTCATTTCGACTGCTGGCAGCTTGGCTAGAGAGCACTGCTCACTGATCATCTCATTCAGCTTGGCTAGAGCTTGCTCTAGAAAGCTCTGGCGCCAGCCATTTTCACTGTTTGTGAGGTCAATCAATTTCTGATTCTTTATGATTTCCTGATGCTTGGAGTCAGCATCGTGTTTCTTTTTGAAAGCATCGATCCTCTGTCTGGCTTTCTCCACACTGTTTCTCAGATCTTCCACATCGCTGGCGCTGAAGCCTTTCTTGAGATGTTTGTTTGTCTCCAGCTCAAGCAGGCGCTTTTGTGCGTCTTTTCTTCTGAAAAGCTCTTGAGAGAGAGCCACTGACTGATTAATTGCCAGACTGAGATCTAAATCTATGCGTCTGATTTCGTCCTCAGCCTCAGTGATCGCTGCTGTGATTGCCTTTACTTCTTCAGCTGTTTGCACAACCGGCTTTTGAAAAGTATTCACATCAATCTCACAGTCACAATGCCAGCATTTCTTGATAGTGGCAGCGTTTGCTGGTCTGGGCAATTTCCGCCAGGCTTCTTTTTTTTCAGCAAGCAGCTTCTTAAGACTTTCCTCTTTGGCAAGCTGAAGATCATACGCTTTTTGTGTCTCAGGCAGAGCGCTGGCAGTTGCCCTTTCACGAGCTAGATTAGCCTCACTCACTGCCTGAGATTGCAGAGCCGCCTCATATTGCATGGTGATCTCTGTTAGCTCTTCTGTTAGTGTCTGTACACTTTTTGTTAGAAGTGAATCTTCCCAGGCTGGTGGTGCCCAGGTCGCACCGACAACACTGCCCCAAGTTTTTGTTGTGATGCCTTTCCACTCAGCTTTTAGGTCTCTTCCTCTCTGCTCATAGTCTTTATTTGCGCCCGCCCAGGTGCGTCTCTGAATGTTCGCCCAAGCTGTTTGAATGTACTTGAGCGCCTCATCTTCGCTGAATCCATCAAGAGCACCAACATTAGTGAGCGCCTCACCCAGATCATTTTGTGTTGGCGCGCAATGAAGCAGCTTGTCTAAGTATTCATAGAGATGCTTTTTGTCAGCTGCTCCTGTGCTGAGTAACCCGCTGGCATAGGGTGAGGTTTTTGGCCAGCCTTGATGCACAGGCTTACAGCCAGGAAAACTGACAAAAAACTTTTTTTCATCGCTGGTGAGAGATACGCTGCCCGTTGATGAACCGCGCCTTAGAAGCTCCTTAGCTTTTCGATCGTCTGGATAGATGCCAGCCAACACATGAGCGATCGCCCTAAATGAGCTGGTCTTGCCCTGCCCGTTGAGACCGGCAACTAGGGTTATTTTCGGATCAAGCGTGAGGCTGACTGAATCAGCGCCTTTAAAATTTTTGATTATAAGTTCCATTGTTTTGACAATCTCCAATTGGTTGATTATGAGAAAAGCGCCTTCAAGGCATTGAAAACACCAGCACCCACCTGGAAAACCTCAGAGAATCTTTTGAAGCTTTTCCAAGCAGATTTCAATCTGGCTTTCACTGGATGCAGTTGAGAAAAAGGCACCAACACTGGTATCTCTTTGTCTTCGATCGGCTGGCTGAGTATCAGCTCTTTATCGCTATCATTGAGCTGATAGTGATATCGTCTGCCTGTTTTGAGGTCTTTTAGCTCATCTATTTTGACCAGGGCCTTAACATCATAGGGCTGATCATTGATGAGCACGTTCTTTGCCCAGGCAGAGGGCAGAGAGAGGGCGCATAAAGCGCCCAGCAAAAGCAATTTAAAATTCATCTTCAGGTAGTTCCTCAGTAGTGGTGAGTGCTGTGACTTCTTTTTGTTTTGGTTTGCTTTCCTCCTTAGCGGCCTCTGCCGGTAATGATTGCTCTGACTCCGTTCTTGATTCTGATGATGGCCCAGGCGTCTGGCTCTCTGGCGAGATCGAAGCCGATGACGATACGTTCTCTTTCTTTTCCTCCTTCTTCTCTTCTTTCTTCTGTGGCTTCGCTGCTTTCACTTTCTCCTGTTCTTTCTTCTGCTGCTCTGCCTCTTCCTCTGTCTTCAGCGCTTCTGTTGTTATCAATCCGCTGCCAAATACTTTCTCTTTCTTCGTTTCCCCCGCTGCTAGAGCATTTTTCAGAGCGCTCATTCTGCGAACATGGGCCGCCTTGAGCTGATCTAATTTCGAGATCCCCAGATAGCTCATTACTTGCCCTTCGTTCACCTCGAAAACTCCGGCGTATGATTTGATCGTCTTGATCGGATCTTTGAGTGCCAGTGATGCGGCTTTGTCCAGAGTCTGAAAAATTCTTTCCTCGCATAGTTGCACCAGATCCTTTGGGAAACAGTCAAATAGAGCATTTCGCTCCAATATGCTTTTCTGCCTGTTGACCTCCTGTCTTATATCGTCTGTGCTATCCACATATCGCTGGGTTCCAGCCTTCATATGCAGCACTACAACGCTCTCTGTGTGAGTAGTGTTTTTCTCAATGTCCCAGATCCTGACTTCGATCTGTGTCTGCTTCAGCTCCATGTCTTTTGTGTGCTCATGGCTTTGAAAATCAATGTTTCCCCAGATTTGATAGAGATACTTTGCAAAATTATGGCCCAGCCCTTCCACGACTGAGCCGCCAGTGGGCTTTGCATAGATAGCCTCTTCAGCAAAAATGACCTCATCACACTTGCCAGGCGCTCTCAATATATTGCCGTTGCCGTCTTGATATTCATAGCCCAAGAGATGCTCTTTGATCTGCTGAAGATCTCTAGGCACAGCCCTGGCGCAAAGAACTTTTGCCGCTATTTTTGCAGCCTCAGCTTGAGCGGCAATAGCCACTGAGCCGGTCAAGCCTTTCAAATTGTTTGGCGCGATTGGTCCTAGTGTATTTGCCTTGTCTGCTGGCTTCGTTTCAATTAGTTGACTCAATTTTTTTTCTCCTTTTTTGTGTCTATCCATCTGTTGCACCAGTCACCGCCAAAAGCTGGGCAGGTTTCCTGAGTGCAGTATTTTGAGTTTGGGTTGTAATCGAAAATTTTCTTGTCCTTGTCAGCCCTCCAAGCGTCTGCTTTTTGTCCGATACCTTTGATCGCCTGGTCGAAAGAATCCAGGCATTGATCGCGAGAATAGATGATCTCTTGTAGTTCCGCCGGTGGTGATCCTAGAGATACTCTTTTGATCACTTGCAGCGAAAAGCGCCTGAGCCGCTCACCGCTCACCGCCTCATAGCCTTTCATGTATCCGCCGCCCTGCCCAGAGTAGTTGCCCACCACTCTGGGAAACTTGTGATCATCTACTTGAGGCAATCCAAAGCTTTCTGCGATAACATCCGGCTGCATTGAAAGCCTTAAAAAAGGATAGTCCTTGAAATCAATGATCCAGTGTTGCTCTACAAATAGAGGATTGCAGCCAGGCACATACGAATAGAAAGACTCTCTGATCACTCTCTCAAGCTGTTCACGGGCAGTTTCCAATGATTTGGTGGTGGTATCAAATTTGACACCATCTAGGCTGTTAGATACTTGATCATTGAGTTCCTTCTTACCGATCTGTAAAGCCACATCCAGAGATAGGCTAGAGCCCTCTGCTTTTGCCGCTAGTGTCGAGGCAATAGCTTTGTGTGCAGCAGTGCCAAAGAGCTGACCAATAAAAGCTTGTTTGCCGCTCACTTTCTTTTTCAAAGAGGGCAAATTGGTCACTGCCCACCGCCCTTGGCAGTCGTTCCAGGTGTCTAGGCTAGATGGTCTAATGATCAACATTGAAAACACCTTTGGCTGATCTACTGTCAAGCGTTTTTGCCTGCTGAAATCCGGCTTTTGCGCCAGTTGATTTCTTCTTTTTTGTGCTCGCTCTGACCTTCTTGATCTCTTCAATCTCTTTGGCATTGCATGGCAAGCAGCCATAACATCTACCTAGTGATTCTAAAAACTCAGCTTTGTGCACTTCCTGCTGACACAAGAAACAGAGCCTAGTTTCTTCACAGTTCCTCATCTTTTTTCATCCCGCCGCTGAAGTTGTATTGCCTGATTGGATCTATGTGGATGCCCTCATATATGGTGCGCCCTGTATCCTTATCTCTTCTTTTCTTGATACCTTTCTTCTGAATCTCCAAGCCGAATTTTGTCTTGGTCCAGGGGCTTTTCATTCGCAACATCTCTGACTGGTATCTGTAATGAAGCTTGAACAGCTCATCTGCAAAGCACTCTTTGCCATCTAACAGAAATTCATCAAAAAAATCAGCCAGCTCATCCATTTCATGCTGATAGAGCTTTTTCACTTTCATCATTTCTTCGCTGGCATTGATCATATTTTGCATGCTCTGGTACTGAAGGCAGCCTCGCACAGCCCATGAAAGAATTGCTGAGCCCTCTTTGTCTAGCTCTTCGTGCAGGTTGTCCTGCTGCTCTCGTTTTGCAAACTGGCGATGAAACGGAAAAACCACGATCCTGATCCAGGTTGCCTCATTGCCGTTGCCATGCACTTTTGGCTTTTCGTTTCCGTAGACCCAGATCTTAGCCTCGATCTCTGCTTCATATGGCGCCTGGTGTGGCTTCGATACCTGAACTCTATCACCGCCTGTGGCGCTCCTTACCTTCTCATCGTCTAGGATGTCCTTACTGCCGATCTCGTCCATCACCACTATGCGCGAAAAGGCGATATTGAGGAAGTCTGAGTATTTGTTTTCCTGCTGCATGTGCAGCAAAACACGCTTACTGGCTGATTTTGAATACTCTCCTTTGCCACCAAGCAAAAGCAGCCTCTCACCGATCACTGATTTGCCAGCGTCTGGCGGACCCCAAAGCAAGAAAAACATTTTCTTTTTCAGCCCAGTGAGCGAATAGCCAACCGCTCTGTTGAAGCACCAGATTGTTTCCCAATCAGCCACCCAGCGCTTTCTGCCATCCTCACCCACAACCGGCTCAGGCTTCACAAAAACCTCAGTCAAGAATTTTGTCCACCTTGGGTGATCAACATTTTCAATGCCGTGATAATCCCAAGGCACCATGCGCGTGAGCTTGTATTTTCTATTGTGCTGTATCGGATCGCCCGTTCTCAGATCGATAATGCAGTTCTTGCAATTAAGCAGCATTGGATCAGCATCAAAATCAGCCACAGAGCCATTACACAGCCCTTTTGCGAGGCTTACAGAGTGCCTCAGTGGCGCCTCATCTCCAAATTTTTTGTACCATTTTTCTCTATCTTCTGGAGCGAATTTATTAGCGTTTCTTTTGAAATACTGATATCTAGCTTCAACAGCCCGCGCCATCATCAGCTTGATGCTATCGCTCTGATCAGTTTTCCATCTTTTGCCATCCCAGAGCAGCCAGCCAAGCTCTGGCACGTAGATCGCTTCTGAGCCATAGAGCCGATGGAAAAAGAGCGCCATAGAAAGCTCTGCATATGGATTAGAATCTTCCTCAAGCTCTGCTTCATGCAGCTTGACCACTTGATCAGACTTTTCGACCTCGATCAGAGGCTCAATTATGTCCGTCTCTTCCGGCTGCCAAAACTCTGAGTTTCTAGCCAGCTCCACTAAAAGCTCTCTAGTGCCACCATGATTTTGATACCACTCGATCAAGCCTGGTCCATTCTTTGCAGGCATGGCTTGAGCCTGGAGCAAGCCAGGCAGCCAAAGCATTTTCACTCTGACACCACACTCATTCAGGTGTCGAGCTTTCAAGATTGCAAACTTGAAATTTTCTTTGTCTTGATTTGGAACGATAACGCAATACTGAACACCTTTACCAGTGGTCAGATCGCGCTCTGGTCTGGCTCTAGCAAAGCCTTTCGGATTACTGAGCCCGCCCTGGTGACAGAAAGCCACCAGCTTGAGCTGCTCAATCAGATCACACTCAATCTCGGTGTTGACGTTGAAAACCACACTGCCTGAGTGAGATTTTTCCATCACCAATTTTTTGTTATAGATTGGCCAAGGAAACGCATTACCCGCCTTGATCCATCTGCCATCAGGCTTTGGCCTCTGTGGTCTGTCAATGACTCCAAGATACTTTTCTTCAGCAGTCCATTGAGTAATCTTTACCACTCTGGCGGCTTTGTACCATTCGCCATTTTCAGAAAGATCAAAATAATAATAAGGCTCTGTACCTTTCTCACCACGATCATAAAATGTGGTGTGTACAGCTTCTTTTTCCGGCTCTGGATCTGTATCCCAGAACCACAGCTTTTGAGCCCTCAAACCTCTGATGATCTTTTCCTGTGTGCAACTGCCCCAGCACTCTAGTAATGGAGCACCAGCTGGATTTTCTGAATCAGCGGCAATAGTGCCACTAGCAATGGTGCCAGGATGCCCAGGGCACACAATGACAAAGCCATTTTCATTGGTTTGAAGCTCTGGAAATGGCGATAGCTGCTTAGCTATTTCGATTACTGGTAGAGCCGGTGGAGTGCTAATTCTCTGCATTGTTTCTCTGTTCTGTGATTTTGATCATGATCTGATTAAGCTTGTTTTGCAAATCCGTAACACAATCAATCCAAGGCTTTAGGGCTATTTCAACAGTCTGCCTAAGACTTAAAAAAAGTATGTCCTTCTGATCCGTTGAAAGCTTTATACCTGCGAGTTTGACAGCATGCTCAAGGCGCTGATCTATCCATGTATCAAGTTTTTTTTGAAAGTCTGAAAAATGTTTTTCCATCTTCCTTGATCCTTTTTAGCTTGTATTTGCCTGTCTTTCGATATTGAGCTGCTGCCAGTTTCCTGATCGGCTCTGGCACAGTCGAGACCTCAAAGGCCGTGGAGTGCATACCATAGAAATCAAGGCGCCTTTCAGCGCTCTTCAACTTCCAGTCAAGCTCTAACAGCAGCTCATCATCGTCCATCTACCTCTTAGCCTTTCCTTTCTTCACTGGTGCTTTTGCCGGTGCTTTCTTTTCAGCTTTGTCACCACTCACAGCTTTCTTTGGCGCTGCCTTTGCTTTCTTCGCTGGCTTTGCTTCTTCCTCTTTCGAGATGATCTCTAGCACTCTTTGGAGATTGTTTTTTCCATAGAATGTTTCATTGGGATCACCGCTCATGATGAGCGTTTTGAACTGCTCATCAGATAGCTGTTTGGTGAACTGTTGATCAAGGATTTTGAACATCAGCAGCTTACACTCTTGATCATCAAGCTCCTGGGCGACAGCAAGAAACGCGCCCTGGTAGCTCTCAGGAGCCACCCACTTGAATCTTTCAGTGATCTGATCCATCTGCTCTATTTTGTCAGCTGCTTCAGTGCCGGATATGGTGACACATTCACTAGCTGGCTCTGCTGTTGATTTGTCGTCTTTTGCAGGGAAAGGAATATCTAGCTGACCAGGTATTTTCTCTGGTGCCTTTTCTCTCTTCTCTTCAGAGGGCAAAGGCTTTGCCTCTTGTGGCACTTTTCCATAGCAGCCATCAATGTATTTGCCAACATCAATATACGGATGTTCAGCCTGTATTGCTCTTAGGGAAAGTATTAGAGCCTTCATGTCTTGATTCATATTCCAGCAGGCATGACGATACTGCTTTGAATACTCTTTATATGCTTTCTGAAAATCTTGAGCTGAATCTGCATCATTGAGAAATGGCTTACCCAAATGCTCATAGTTTCTGGCTACGCTCACACGCTGCCCTAGGCGATCCTCGATCAAATTGAAAGTGTGGCTCATTATCTTGTTATTCAGGTAATCACCAGCCACAGATTGCGATTGCCCAGTTGTCGGCGCCGCAACTGGTGCAGGCGTACCATCCACAGGGGCTGGCGTCTGTGCAGGCTCCCCCTCTTGTTTGTTTTCTTCCTCAGTCGTGACAGGAGCAGCCGCAGGTAAAGGATCGCTGGTGCTGCCTTCCGCAGTAGCAGCACTGCTCTCTGAATTGTCCGGCTGCTGCTCCTGCTCCGGCTGCTGCTCCTGTTCTGTTTTTTCCTCTTCTTTTTGCTCCTGAGCTTGTTCCTGTTCCTGGTCCTGGTCCTGATTCGTTTCTTGGTCTGTCATGATGTATTTCAGATGCTCCTATGATTTTTCTGTATTCGTTGATTGCATTGTGGCAATCACTTAGAGATTCGACAAAAGCCGCTATGCCTCCGTTTATCTTGATGGCATGCAGCCAATTCTCCTGCTGCTGTAGTCGTTCCTTTTTTGTTTTTGCTTTCCCTCCTGGTCTCTTTGCTTCAAAAGCTGCGAAAACTGCGATCCGCTCTCCCACCATCTGTGGTGTCACTTCTATGATGTGATAACCCAAAAAATCCGGTGCCCCTGGACCGCCACAGCCCATTTCTAAAACTCTTCCATCTTCAAGTTTTAGCTTTCCTCTCGGATTTGAAAAAACTCTAGTGTGACCGCTGTATGAAAGACTTTTGACTGCCGCCTTTACATAACTTTCTAGATCTGAGCTGCTCCTTTTATAGCGTGGAGTTTTCTTAGCCATAAATGTTTTCCATACCCCTCATCTCTTCCAAGCTCGATCGCCAGAGCTATACAGTCAAGCTCAGAGCGACAGCGCGCTAAGCCCTTTCTTTGCTTTTCCTGGAATTGAGCCCGCCTCATAGCCTCCAATATTTCTGCTTCTTCTGAGCCGATCAAAAGCTGCCCAGCCACTTCAACGATCTTTGTATTTTTGCTGGGCAGAGCCGCGCCACAATGAGGGCAGTGATCTGGTCCAGGCTCAAAGCAAAAGTGGCACTTTTCGCACCGCACTAGACCAGATGATCCGCCGCTTTGCCCCTTAGCTTTTAATGGTTCGTTTCCGTCAAAATCGTAGTACCGATCACGATCAGGCGCTCCAAGCCCTGGCTCCCAGCAATTGCCAGCGTGATCAAAGATGATGCAGGCTTTCTTTCCCTTCGCTGGCCGCATTACTCTTCCGTTGCCCTGGTCCCACACAACCACTGATTGTGTGGGTCTCAGCCAAGTTGCAGCCACAGCGCCTGGAACGTCAACACCTTCAAGAAAAAGATTGACGCTGGTGAGCACTTGAATAGAACCATTCTTGAAACCAGTGAGCTTTGAGTCTCTCTCATAGTCGCTCATGGTGCCATCTATGTGGGTGGCAGAAAAACCTGCCGCTCTGTAGAGTTCTGCTACCTCGATCGCCTGCTCGATCGTGCAGCAAAACACTAGATTTCCCACACCAGGGCAATACTGCTGATAGTGCTCTACAGCATTTCCATAGAGTGTTTTTCTGCCCTCTTCAGCGGCTGCTGTGAGGTTGAAATCTTTTCCTCCTTTCTTTCTAACAGCCTTGCGATCAAAGTCTGATGGCGGGTGAAACAGCAGCGGCTGAACCAGTCCCATGGTGTCGCATTTTTTGTTGATCTCGATCAGAAACTTCACCTGGCGTGAAGTCACTAAGCAATCAAACATAGTGCTCAGGCTCTTGCCGTCTGGTCTTTCAGGTGTTGCAGTGAACCCAAGATACTTCACTTCATCAGGCAAATTTCGAGCGATCGCCTCATTTGTGGCTGCTCTCATATGATGCGCTTCATCTTTAATCAAGAATCTTGGAGGCGGGTAATTCTGCAATCTACGCTCATACGTTTTTTCCATAGCAAGCTGGATCAGATGATCGCTGCCACCACGATCGGAAGTGATCCAACCGTGAGGTATGCCAAACTCTGTGAAACGCTCGCTGATCTGATTGAGGATGATCTTTAGATGAGCGCTCACCACCACCCTGTAGCCTTTGTGATAAGAGGTCCAGCAAATGTTTGTGAAACACCTTGTTTTTCCATAGCCTGTGGGAGCCTGAAAAAGCACACGGCGATAGTGTCGAAAAGCCACCCTTGCCTTTGCGATGTCTTCTTCTTGATACTCGTAGAGACTAGGCTTTGGCATTTTTCAGCAGCTCACCGATCATTTTGAACACGTTTGGTGTGATGTCTTTTTTCTTTCGACAATCCACTTGGAGTTTCATCTCAGCTGATGTTTTCACAACTGTGGTGGTCACGGTGCCCACTGGCGGGGCTAGATAACTGGGCAGTATGTAGTCAAACATCAATGTTTGGCGATCCCAATTCCAGACCTCGATCCTTGAGAATCCCGGCAGTTTGTCCTGTTTGACTATCTCTCTCACTGTCATGACACTACGCATTTTTTAGACCCTCCAGATCTTTTTTGATTTCCTCTTTCAGTGCTGCTGATTTTGCTTCAGCTAGTGCAGCCAATCTAAGCAGCATTGGCTCAGAAAACTGCTGCCAAGCCTCAGCGCTGTTTTCACCAGGCTCAGAGAGGATTTCCGCCGTGCTATGTATGCCAATAGTGGGCACAAACCCGGCGCGAAAATACACAGCTTTCTGATCAAGCCTGGCGGCTTTTGCTATTTTTTTTCTTACTTCCTCTAAACTCATATATAAGCGGTCCAACCTCCAAAACCTATAAATATCACTACACACTCAGCCAGCAGAGCGGCTTTCTGCTTGAAATCACGATATGTTTTTGAGTTCATGAAGTTCTCTAGATCGCTCATCTTTAGTGATCTAAGTGTTGTTTGCCCTGTTTCCTGTAGCACAATTGCAGGCAGCTGCTTTCTGAGAATCCACTGCCTGACCGTGGAATAGCTAGCACCAAGTACAGTGGCAGCTTGAGCAATGCTCATTTTGTTATCGTCTCTTCCAGTCCACCTGGACCATGCAGCCGCCTTGACCACGGCGCCCTCATGAATGAAACGTTTTTTGCCCACAACAATAGTGGCTGGCATTTCTGAGCCTACTGTGAGTCGGCCGTTTCCCGCGAGCGCTTGTGTTTCTTCAACCGTCCTTTGGTTCTTTTGAGCCCAAAGTGGTGTTGGAAGATACTGAAAGGGCACTGTGAAAGGCTTCCAGCTGTTCTGTAAAAACATCTCCCAGATTGATGTTTCTGAGGTTCTTTCTTTTAGTCTCCAAATATCTCTGCGCATTGTTTTTCGTCCTCAAAATGGTGGTGCGTCGGTAGATTCATCGAGAAGGTCTAGAACTCGCATTTTATGGTGTGCCAGTTCTAGTGTGATTTCATTGATTTTCTTGGTTAGATCAGCCCTTGCCTCATTCTGGAGATGAGCTGCTGCTGTTGCCCGATCCAGGCAAAAGCTGTGCTCTTCTATTCTGAGATAGCTTTTTGGCACTGGTTCTGTTTTCAATCTCACAGCTGTTTTTCGATACAGGCTAAGAGAGAAAAGCACATCTCTCAGCAGATCCAAAACCTTATAGGTGTCAGGGATTTCATTAACCAGCTTATCTAAATGGCCTAGCATTGATCTTGTAACAAGGTTTGCTTCATCGCCTTTCAGATTCAATCCTGTGCATGGCGGAACGTGGTCAAGCTCTTGCTCCTGTTTCTCTGCCTCTGCTTTTGCTATCCAAGTTAGATGTTTGTCTTCAGCTGTGCTGCATGTGAAGGTAGAATCCATTTCAGAATGGTCTTGGACTGTCAAAAGCCATGATCCCTCGTTATCTTCAAAAAAGAGTTCACTCTTAAAAGATTCGCAGCCCAGCCTCTGCATAGCTTTATACAGTTCAATGGCAATTTCTTTTTTCTCTTCTTTCTTTCGCATTTTGAAAACCTTCTTTTGTTGTGTCTAAAAAATTTCCGGCTGATAATGCTCTGCGACACCTTCCCAGGTACGACCTTTGAAGTCTTTGATCACCACTCTCTGACAGCCTTCCAACATATGAAACCAGCGTTTCACCTGCCGTGATGCCTCAGCAAAACTGAGATGCCTTGCCTTTGCTATTGCAGACTCTCCAGCCTCATTGAACGCAAAGCAGCGGAAAACATTCACCGGCAACACAGTGAAAGCCTTTGAGCTTTTCTCTATTTGTGAGTCAGAGGTCTGCCATGCTTTTTTAATAGTTCTTTCGTGCTCATGAGTCAGCAGCTCTTGCAGTAACAGCCTGGTTTTTTGCGTGGTGACTCTCTGATGCACTCCAGGCGCCAAAGTGAGAGCCCAGCGCTTTCTCTTTTTGTCGAAAGTCAGAGAATAATCTCTCTTGCCGATCCAAAAATCCACATAGATATAGCCTGGTGTCTCGGATATGTGCATCACGCATTTTTTAGCGGTTTGTTTTCTATCGTCTCTCAAAACTAGCTTCACTGGTTTTCCTCCTGTGCCACCACTCTTGGTGGCTTTTGTATAATAGAGCGTTACTTTGTCACTATTGCTGGAAAGTATCGGTTTTCTAGTCGCGCACCACTGCTGAAACCAAGGATCAGACTGTATGCCAATCTTGGTGAGCGCCTCCATTCTTTCTTTGAGCTGTATCTCGTCAAGAACCTTGGAACACGCTGCTAAAACGTCTGAATCTGTGCAGCAGTCCAGACACCTAGCACCTAGCAGACAGCCATTTTGCCAAAGATAGCCAGACTCACTGCCATGAACAGGGCAGTTAACCAAAAAGCCTTCCTTGCGTCTTTTCAGCTCTCCAGGGCTAAGAGCTTTCACCAGCTTCATGAAATCAATAGGGTTGATCACTATCTCATTTGCGAACATTTCAAACTATGCCACCATTGCTGGTGGCGCTCCTTTACTGTGTGTCTCTAATACTCGCTGTACTTGCTTCTCTGATAAGCTGCTTCAGCCTGGCTGCTTTCTATAAAAAAGGCTGTTCTTGGATCACTCTCAGAGAGATCATCAGGTGTGAGAGTGACGCGCTCGCCATTACATTCAGGGCAAGGCCGGTCGTAAACTCCAGACAAATAATTTTCTGCAAACTCTGGATCGCCGTCACAGACCTCATCCCATTCAGAAGAGGTAAATCCGCCTCCATCGCTTTCGATGTGCCTGGTTGTGACTCCCGATCCGTCACATTCCTCACAAACAGCATTGTGAGCCTTGACTATGAAAAAAGGTCTATCCTCTACAGGTAGGCTGAGATCTTCTTTAGTACCATCGTCTGGCATGTAAAAGAAAGCAGGATTAACGCAAAGAATAGCTCTGTTACCAACAGCATAAGATTCCATTCCAAAAACTTTTAAAGGCAGTTTTTTTATCATTGTTTTTTCCACTTCAAATCAAGCCACCATTGCTGGTGGCGTCTCCACTTTTTAGCCCACACTAGGGCCCAAGTCAGTGGGATTTCTCCCACTGCTTGGAACTTTCAATATCTTTTTTCTACTTGAGCCCTATCAACCGCTGAAATTTCTCATTCGGTCGATGCAAGAATAATAAGGGTAATTAGCTGAATTATGCAACTGACTAAAAAGCCAGCTGATCCTCACCAGGCCAGCTAACTATCTTTTGTTAGACAAACTTTAGCCAATTTCTCTAAAGACCAGCCTAGAGCTGCTGCTACTTCTGTATATGTCTTTAGCCCACTACCAGAGTATTGACCGCTCACCTTGTGAGTGAGCCAAGAGCAGCCAGTGGCTCTTTCTGCCGCCACTAGAGGGATTTGAAGCGCTTGACACTTTTTCAGAACTACTTTAGGCAAAGTGCCGCCAGCCTCCAGGAGCGCCAAAGCATCAAGAGAGAGCCCCAGGAAATCAGCCAAGGCTTTGTATTGCCTTAGCCTTGTATGCTTCCCGCTAAACACAGACACCAGGCGGGTTCTCTTGAGTCCTAATTTTTTCTCGGTATAGTCCAAAATGCCGGAGTAGCCCAGCAGTGTAATCTCTTCTCTGATCTCGCCAGGGAGATAGTCCGGCAATGGCTTTGGCACAGCTGATCCCTCCAAAAAAATTTGCCGGAGGTGGGACTTGAACCCACATGGGGTGTAAACCCCGGCTGATTTTGAGGCAGCTGGCCAGCTGTGTTAGGCGTGTTTGATCTGCTCCAGACTAAGCCTGATTCTAGGTTTTTCTTTTCTGCAAGCGCTCATGATCACAGTGTTGATTAGTTCAAAAGCTGGTCTCAGAGCCTCGGGATCGCTCTGTATATAACGCTCTGTTATGTCCACCTGGGCATGATTCAAACACCTTTTGATTGTTTGAAAATCTACACCAGCCTTGTTTTTAGCAAGTGTGGCAAAAGTTCTCCGGAGAGCATGAGGATTGCAGGAGAATCCATTGAGCAGCTCTAGACTCTCATATAATCTTTTGTGCTGACTGTAGGGCTCAAATCCAAATACAAAGCGCCCAGTGCTCAATTCTTTCAGTTCAAGCAGCACAGTCAGAAGCTCTTTGCTGATTGGTATTTTATGGCAGCGCCCGCTTTTCGCCTTGCTCCCCAAAACAGTGAGCTGGCGCCTTTGAAAATCGACCTCAGACCATTCAAGGCTGGCAGCTTCACTGGCTCTGAGCCCAGTGAGCAAAAGAAGCAAGTAATAGTTACGGTCGAGCGCGGAAAGTAAAAAAAGGCTCTCATAGAAAATGGCAAGCTCATCAAGCTGGATATAAGTAGTGCGTTTTTCTAGTGGCGCCCAGGCGCCTAGAGCTGTGAAAGCTCCAACTGGATTGGCTTTCTGGATGTCACAATAAGCATAAGCAAAATTCAAGACTGCTCTGAGTATCCTAAAAACGTAGTTTGCCTGCCCTCTGCCGTTGCTGCTCGCCCTGGCTGAGCATGCTGCTTTGAGCTGCTGATAGCGCTCCAGGCATTGCTGCTTTGTGATCTCTTCAATTTCGAGTTCCAGAAAATCAGGAACACAGCGATTGAGAAAGGCTTTGTAGTCTCTCTTGGTTCTTTCGCCTAGCGGCTTTGTCATTAGATAAAGATCGAGCGCTTCAGAAAGTCTCATACTGTCACCTCAAATATACAGATATATAGTATATATCCCGGCAACCAATAAAAGGGGGAAATCCCCCATTTAAGTGACAAGTCCCAAGCGCTCGACTTTTATGAATTTCAATTTAGTTTCTCAAAAGCTAGATATACAGCGAATATTTTCAAGAGAAGGAGAAAATCACCTTCTTGGCAAGCAATGTAAAAAAGAGCTTTCTTGAATCTTTCTTGGTGCCCCAAAAATATCTCTCGCACCGCTTCTGTTTTTTGGTGCCTATTGTATATATTTATTATGAGCGGTCGTAGATTACTATCTTGAAATAGTGAGGCTTTCCAGCTTTCTCTTGATCATCTTCTTCAGCACAGTTGATCAGAGTTGACACACAGTTTGTGAGTTCCGAAACCCTCACCAGTTCCTTTGGTAACACAGTTACACAGTTTATTCGACTAAATTATTTTTGTATTTTGTTATTTCGCTGAAATCACTGTTCAGAAGTGAACGCAATTTCTCTTAAAGGGGAAATTGCTATAAAAAACTGTGTAACCGTGTCACCGCCGCGCCAGTGCAGTGTTTCAAGGTCTTTGAACTGTGTTTCAACCGTGCAAACTGTGTAACCGGACCTAAAATCCAAGTTTGCTGCCGGAACCTTATCACAGAAAATCAAAGCGTCAATAGCCTTTTCAGCATTTTTAGATTTGCCTTTTTCTGCCTGTTTGCTAGATTGCAGCCATGGCAAACTCAAATCTACACTTACAAGTCGTCAAGCAAAGGCTCTATCTCCACCTTTGCGATTACTGTTTGAAGCACACATCATGTGATGCAGAGTTATTGAGTCAGCTTTTTGGCTTAGATCTTTCATTCCCGTGCTCAAGCGTCACAGGCTGGGTGCTTCTTCAATATCCAGATGGACATACAGAAAAGCAGTATGTCGAGGTCTGCAATGCTCAGGAAACCAGCTGCCCAAGCCTTTCTAGATGGGTACTTGACGTGTCATGACTGATAAGATACCTCACCCATGCAACAGCCCAGGCTGTTCTAAGCCCACCACTAAGCGCTATTGCTCAAGCTGTAACAGCACCAAGACTAAAGACAAAGCCTGGTACACAAGCTATCAGTGGAGGCAGATTAGAGATGCACATCTAAAAGAGTTCCCGCTCTGTCAGTGCACTTCAAGCGCCTATTGTGAGCATGAGCCTGGTGAGTGTCTCAGCAATCATCAGCCAGAAGTTGATCACATAATACCTATCTCTAAAGGCGGCAACCGCACAGCCAGAGCCAATCTCCAGACACTGTGCAAGAGCTGCCACAGTAGAAAGACTAAGCAAGAGAACAACGGGCAGAGCCTCACTCACAACTATCTTCCTTTGTCAACATACATAAAAGAAGCTCTAGAGCGTGAGCAAACAGACAGTTGAAACGCTGAAAGCCCCACAGGTTCAGGGTTTCAAGGATTGGAAAGCATTAAAAACCCTTAATATTGGCTGCAGAAGATGAGAGAAGGTTAATATTAATTGGCGGAGGGGGTAGGGGGATCGGCTGTCTCTTATACACATCTCCGAGCCCACGAGACGGACTCCTATCTCGT